>Ga0209125_1003407_pt1 | contig 10983 bp, 13 predicted proteins | sample BarGraIncub1131A_FD_184503 | JGI IMG/M metagenome (GOLD analysis project Ga0209125, IMG submission 184503) | Arctic peat soil microbial communities from Barrow, Alaska - Barrow Graham LP Incubations 11-31A (SPAdes) (version 2) | ecosystem: Environmental > Terrestrial > Soil > Wetlands > Peat... | reverse complement strand
AGGCTACTATTGACGGAACAATAGGTCTAATCATTATTAGACAATTACTTGTGCAACGACGTGTCGCACTTGGGTGCAAAGGTATTGATCGCCGGACGGAAAAGTCAAGGGCCGTCCGGTGATGCAATGGCAGATTTCTTAGGTTATCACCTCCCGGCACTTCGTGCTTGGTCACTTTCACCATGTCTCAATTGTCTGTCAACTGTATGCTCTACAGCATACAGTTGATGATCCCCGCTGATATGATTTTCCCTTCCGGTTGAAACTGACATTCGCCCGTTGACAAGAATCCGCCCGGCTCAATCAGGTGTGCCCGAAAATAATTAACGGCGCGCCTGATGCCCAAATAAGTCCGCAAGGCAAGCGGCAGAAAAGATGAATAAACTGGATATTTACGAAGTGGTTACCCAAAAGATTATTGACCGTCTGGAAGCAGGGGTGGTTCCGTGGCAGATTCCCTGGCGAACAAAGAATGGGATGCCGCGTAACATGACCACCAACCGGCCTTATACCGGAATTAACTTCTGGATGCTCCTTTGCATGCCTTACACATCTCCGTTTTACCTTACTTTTGACCAGGCTAGATCGCTTGGCGGTAATATCCGCAAAGGTGAGAAAGCAACAATGGTTGTCTTCTGGAAGATCCTCGAGTCGGAGGATAAAAACGGCGAGCTTAAAAAGACACCCTTCCTTCGTTACTACAATGTTTTCAACCTGACACAGACCGAAGGTATTGATGAAAAAAAGATTCCGGAAACGGAGGCTTTTGACCATGATTTTAATTCCATCGCTGCCGCTGACCGAATTTTCTATGAATGGAAAGACTGCCCTAAGATCAGATGGGATGATACGCATGCCTACTATTCTCCGTCAACTGATACGATCTGCATGCCCAATCAAAGGTCTTTCTTTCGCGATGAGTACTGTTATTCAACGCTTTACCACGAAGCAGTCCATAGCACAGGTCACCGCTCCAGGCTTGGGCGGCACGAAAAAATAAAAGATCATCAGTTTGGTAATCAGGATTATAGCCAAGAAGAGATTGTTGCCGAGATGGGAGCAGCCTACCTGTGCGGGATTACCGGTATTGAACAGCCGACCATCGAAAACAATGCCGCATATATTAAAAGCTGGATCAGAACTTTCAACGACGATCCAAAGGTCCTGGTTCTGGCTGCTGCCCAGGCACAAAATGCGGTGAATTACATCCTTAATCAGAAATCGGAACCTTCGCCAACAGGTTCGGAAGAATAGAGATAGAGGCCCTTCGGGGTCTCTTTTTTTGTTCACATCTTTTTTTTGAATTAGCTGCGTCAACAGACATTTTTTATATCTTTATCGTCAATAATAAAACATTGATGCAAAAATGCGTAGCAACTTAAAGCGAAGTAAAATTTTTAAGAATGGCTTTTCCTCGAAATCTCGAACAATATAAGCGACGTTAAAATTAAAATTAACGACAAAATAATAAACCTATAAGTTGATTTAATGGAAATAGTTTCTATATTTGAGCCTTATTTGTATTCGTTTAAATATTCTGATGAAGAATTTGATGAACTCGAAAGGTTGTTTGACGAATGGAATGACATTGAATTGCTCCGAAATTTTTTTGAAGAAAACAGTAAAGATTTAAGCTATTATCACATCGATATTGATAATGCAATTATTGAAACCAGAAAAGAAGCTGCTGCACTGCGCAATAAATTTATAGATTTATCGTTAGAGAGCAGTCCTAATCTGGATTCCATGTTTAGGAATCTTGACGATTCTGACTTGCTCATCTTTAATATGTCAAAACAAAAATCAAGGAGAAGATGGTTGAGAATTTATGCAATACGAATTGATACAAATACCTATGTAATAACAGGTGGTGCAATAAAACTTACGCATCAAATGGAAATAAAAAAGGGAGGTAGACCTCACACGGAAAAAGAATTAAACAAACTGGACATTTGTAAAAACTATTTAAAAGAAAACGGTGTTTATGATGCAGATTCTTTTAATGAATTAGTTATATGAAGATTATGAAAACGGAAAGAATAACCAATTTTGAAAAGCTTGTCAGTAAGGAAAAATCCGGATGGCTCGAAAAAGCAAAATGGAGACAAGAGAATCAGGCGTGGCTTGAAAAGTCGGCTTTAATCGCGCTTAAGATCCTAAGAGCAATTAGTGATCAGGGAAGCAGCCAGAAGAAATTGGCAGATAAAATGGAGGTATCAGCTCAATACATCAATAAAATTGTAAAAGGAAGTGAGAACCTTTCGCTCGAAACCATTTCAAAACTTGAAATTGCTTTGGGTATTCAACTGATAGAAGTAGTAGGTTTCAGCTCTTCCATTAATTATGAAATTCCCGAATCTATTCTACCGGAAATAAGTAAGAGTACTGAAACTAAAAAGGATCTGCCAGTTGAAGATGAAGTATATTCTTGTGCAACAATTTCTTATAGTTTAGCTGCATAATGGAAAAAATCAACGAAAATATCCGGTTTTCTTTGGCTAAAATTAGCACTGATCAGTTTGCCATTATATCCAATTCATTTAAAATTGGTGATGTGGTGAATTTAAAGACTGGTTTACAATTTGGGGCTGATAAGGAAAATAAAATTATTAGTGTAAAAGCTTCCTTTCAATTTGAACAGCAAGCGATTCCCTTTTTAATCATCGAAGCGTCTTGTTTTTTTAAGATAGAACCCACTGATTGGAACACGTTTGTAGTGGAAGGTGAAATTGTTGTACCTAAAGAAATCATTACTCACTTCACAGTTTTAACCGTTGGTACTGTTAGGGGAATTTTACATGCAAAAACGGAAGGAACTAATTTCAACGGTTTTTTAATACCAACCGTTAATGTTACCAAATTGGTAACTAGCGATGTTCGTATGTAGAATTTCTCGAAAACCAATTATTCAGACATTTCATTCTGACAATCAGAAATATAATATAAAAAAGGCTCGATCAGGGCCTCTTTTTTTGTTCCTGCACTGATTCAGATCAGTTGCACTCCCCTGTAGTTTCAGCCTCGGGAGAGGCTTTTTCTGAAATGGCAGCGATATCCTGCTCCGATAAAAATGGAGGCAAAACATTTTATTCACCCATGCCTGGCAGCACCTTCGGTTTTAAAATTGATTCTGGAGATTTGGTTTTCGGTGTTATTTCTGCGGATGTCCAGCTATTCTCATGACAATTTCAGTTAAAATTCTATGCTAAGTTAGCTCTGATCCCTGCGCGTACGCTTCGCTCAATCAAGGATTTTCCCGGCATATCCTCCCTTTCTGCGATCGGTCCGGTATTCCAGTTCCTCTTTGCCTGCCTCTAATTATCAAGCTGTTCACTTGCATATAATTTTTAAACTTAAATTTTGCATCATGAAAACAGCTTCAAAAACCTCCGCAAATTACAATTTCGAAAACCAGGAATCTCATTTTCATTTTAATTGGAATCCAACCTCCGATTCAGCCAGCCTCAAAGCATGGGAGGAGGAAAATGCAGAATATGCCACCTGGAATTTGATCGACGATGAGCAGGATACCGCTTCTTGCTAATCAGGTAAAGCTTCTGACGGGGCTTTTTTTATAGCCAATTTGATCCCTGAGAAAATACTGTCAACTCGCACTCAGGGCAAAGTTATTGATCATTAGCCGGAAAAGTCAAGGGACGTCCGGTGATACGTATTTCAATTCCTTCTAATCAGCAAACAATTACTTTAACCATATAATAATTCCATATCCTCAATTACCGCAAATTGATTGAGCAAGGGAGGATGTTGCATAAGATATATTACAACAATAAATTTTTAAAATGGTGAATTCTCACTATTATAAGGTCTAACGATTAGATTTATGACATCGTTAGACCTAATGAAGAACCTGGTGGAAAACCAAATCGGTAATGCAATTAATAGGGAAAATTAAATTTGTCGGTGAACATGATTTTCGGAGATGATTAATACCGATGGCGTATTCGTCAACCAACTGGTTTGCTTTTCAATGAGCCTTTTCCAGCTGTCGAGACTTACAATCATCAAATCCTGTTGTAGTAAAGTGTCTTTTCCAATCGGGGTTTGGTTCAACAGGTAGATATGATTGGGTGCGTTTTGCTCAATCTCCCGTATCAATTCCTTCATTCCGGATTCTTTCACCCGTCCGTTTGCATCAAGAATGGTGACCTGGGCGCCCGAATTTGAGATCAGCTTTTGCGCGTATTTTATCAGGAAAGCATCTTTATGATCAAATATGGGCATAAAAACCTTCTCTATTTTTGACAGGTTTTTGTCGAGCAATATGCCCACGGGAACTTCACTCCTGGCCAAAATCATCCGCGTACTCTCTTCAAACGGAGACCTTTCAAACAGCTTTTCTTTGCCTGTAACGGTATTGAAAAACCTGTCGGGATCTATAATCCTTGTTGTAAAACCTAAAATCCGTCCTAACAAGCTTCCTTCAAAGATTGATTGCCCCAGACCAACCAGCAGCAAATCATAATCGCCCTTGTTTGCCACCTCCGAAATCTCGGACATAATATCATTTGTGACCTTGAAAAGCGTTGTTATTTTTTGGTTCAGCAATTTCGATTCTTCGATCACGGGGGCAAAACTTTCGTGCTCATACTCATCAATATTCACCTGGTTTAATTCATTGTTGGGTGAAAGGTGCATCACAGTGACCGCGGCATTGCTTTCCATTTTCTTTACAAAATTATTTGCCAGCCGAAGTAATACTTTTCCCTTTTCGGGATTCGCGAAGGATATTAAGACTTTGTATTTACTGATCAGGCTGATCTCTTCAAAAGCCTGGCTTGAATTCTTTCGGAATATCCAATTGATCAGATCGAGCGCCGGGCCGGTCATAAACGTAGTTACAAGTGCCATGATCACCATCATTGCGAAAATCTTCGGGCTTAAAACGCCTAAATCATATCCGATGTTCAAAACAACCAATTCCATCAGCCCTCTCGTATTCATCAACGCTCCAATAGATAAACTGTCGCGCCAGTTTTGTCCCACAATCTTGGCCGCCAGTGCACTGCCGATAAACTTTCCGGTCACGGCAACAAGTATAATCAGTCCGGTTATTTTCCACAAGAACAAATCGTTCAAAAGACCGATCTCCGTTCTTAATCCCGTGAAAACAAAGAATAATGGAAGCAATAACACGAGCGCGACATCTTCAATCTTTTCAATCAGGATATTTCTGAATTTCATATTGTCAGGCATAATTGTACCCGCCATAAAAGCGCCAAATAAAGCATGGATACCAATCATTTCGGTCGCATACGATGACATGATTAAGGTTAAAAAGAAAATAGCTACAATGGGTTTGCTCATGTTTTCGCGCGAAGGGTACAAATCGCCGACGCGATTAAGGAATGGTTTCACGACTTTAAACATTAGAAAGACATAGCCTACCGCCATTAATATGATATAAACCGAACTTCCAAAGGAACCTGCCTTTACAATCGCGATAACTGCGGCTAATATGCACCAGGCAGTAATATCATCAACCGCAGCGCAGGTTATTACAATGGCGCCAAGCCTTGTTTTATGAATTCCGCGTTCCTGCACAATTCTTGCAAGTACCGGGAAAGCGGTAATACTCAGTGCAATCCCAAGAAAAAGTGCAAACGATAAGAATTGTATCCCCTGAGGTGCAAAGGATGTGTAAATAAAATAGGCTAACCCCATTCCCAATGCAAACGGGATAATAATACTTGCGTGACTGATTACAACAGCATCCTGCGCCTTGGTTTTAAGTGTTTTAATATCCAGTTCCATGCCAACCATAAACATAAAAAGGATTAAGCCGATCTGGCTCAGAAACTGGAGATTGCCTAATGATTGTTCAGGGAATAATGCCATTGAAAATCCGGGGAAATACATCCCTACAAACGAAGGTCCTAACAGGATACCCGCAGCAATCTCACCAATAACGGTGGGCTGCCCTATTTTCTTACATATCCAGCCTAACAGTCGGGCGACGATGATAATGGTGATGATCTGGGCCAGTAAGAGGGCCAAAGGATGGCTGAAATTCTGTGATATGGTATTTAAAAACTCGGTCCAGTGACTTGTCCCATTTGTTGTAATGCGAACATTTCTGCCTGTTTCAAGTACTTTTCCGGACTGGACAATCCAATAAATGATCGCCGAAAAGCAACCAATAGTAATTGCGTAGATGAAAAATAGGTTTCTGAATCGTTTCATTCTTCAAAAGTGAAGGTTTTTCATGGATAAAATAACCCGCCATGAAGAAATGGAGGAAGAAATGGAACAAACCGGTAAAAATCTGTAATCAAATTACACCCTTACGAGTTGAATGAATTCCTTTCTGTAAATATCACTTAGAAATAAGACAACCGGTTTTCCGTCGGATGGGGCAATATTCGTGGTAATTGCATTGTAAGAAAAAAAGTGAACCGACCTGAGTGCGATTAATTCTTTCTTATTAACCTGGCAAAACTGTCCGACAGGGAGGATCTCAAGAAGCCTTGCGATCGAAATATTCTTTAAAACGATGGTTGTGTTGTCGACAAGGCAGGCTACTTTATCGCGGCTGTCTGTTTCGGAAGTACAGATATAGCCGATCTCGTCAGTAGTGACCAAAGTTTTTCCTTTATCGGTGTTTAACTGGATATAATTTTTAGGCGCGGCCCCCTTATCTGTTCTTAAAACTGCCTTTTGAACCGCCAGTTGTAACCGTTCCAACTTGATGGGCTTTCGGACATAGTCTACCGCATCGAGGTCGAAGGCCTCGGCCGCATATTCTTTATAACCGGTCGTAAAAATAACGGGCTTCCCTTTGAGTAAAGCGGCAACTTCCAGTCCGCTGAAACCGGGCATTTCGATGTCCAAAATACAAACGTCAAATTCCAGATCGGCGATTTCTTTCAAAAAGAGGGTCGCGTTGTTAAATGCCCGGATAACTTCGAGTTCAGGAATTTGTTCGCAGAGCATTTTCAGGTAAGTAAGACCGGGCAGCTCGTCATCTAACAGCAAGCATTTTAGCTTTGTGTTCAAGTAGGTTGATTTTTAAATGGGCAATGTAACAATTGTCTTCCACAAACTTTTCGAGCTTGTAATTCTCGCCGTAAATTATTTTAAGCCGTTGTTCCATCGATTTTTCACCAATCCCGCTGTGCTCCTTTTTCAATGGTTGTCTGGCCGAGATTTTATTGGCCACCGTGAGCGAAAAAACACTGTCGACGAAACTGAAAGTAACCGAAATAAAAGCATCCGGGCTTTGAAGGTCGGCATGCTTAAAGGCATTCTCGATCAGTTCGATCGATACAAGCGGTGCCAGCACGGTCTGGGTATACAACGGCTCATTCTCATGAATCTTTAATTTTATTTTAAGCTCAAAAAGCGGACTCAGTTTGATCTTGTTGATCTCAATAAGGCTCATCGCAAAATCAATTTCCTCCTTGGGCGTTACATATTTCTTATGACTGTCATAAAGGATGTAATCCAGGACATTTGCCAGCTTGTCTATGGCAAAATAGGTCTGGTAGGCATGTGCCTGAATTGAATTTAAGATGTTCTTAAAGAGATGTGGGTTCAATTTCGATTCAATGTTATCAAGCTGAATGGTATTCAATTTGGTTTCAAGTTCCTTGAATTGGGTTTCAATCACCAGTTTCTTCCTTTCCGACCTGTTGAGACGAACGACCAGGTAAACAACCAGCAAGATCGCTCCTGCCAGAAAACCCAAATCCAGGAAAATATTAAAGGTAAATAGGTTCTCGCCTGTACTCATCTTTTTTTAGTAAAGTTAATGAAGAATTCTTAACAACCTTATGCAAAAAAAAGACAACTAATCAATCGGGTAAGAGTTTCCTTTTTTACAATCTCTTTAATTGCGAATTAATAGAACAAGAAGTTGATGAAAAATTATGGAAGTTTTAAAAGATTATTTTTAATGAGGAAAATTACGAAACAAGCAAATCTCTCATGATCTTTAGATAGTTACTTCGGGTTAAAACAAAATTATTTTTAATAAACAATTGCATATTTGTAATCCAATTGCCCACTTTTAATTGTTTTATTCTAATTCTGGTATTTTAAAAAATATCCTGTTAACTCAAATTGTCGGGCCAAGGTATTGATCGCCAGCCGGAAAAGTCAAGGGACGTCCGGTTTTCACTTTTGTATATCATTACTCTTCACCTCCCGTCACTTCGTGCTCGGTCACTTTCTCTTTTGTTTCTTCTTTCCGCTGGTTGAAACTGACATTTGCCCTTGACTAGAATCCGCCTGGCTCAATCTCTTTTGCCCGAAATTTAATTTAACGGTGAGCCAGATACCAAAATAAACCCGGAAGGCACCGGTGACAAAAGATGACGAATAAGAATCTTGCACACAAAGTGGTCAGTGAAGAGAAAGACATTCTGACCAATGTAAAGGAATCGGAAGCTCCTGTTCTGTCCATCGTGACAGACGAAACCGAAGCGGAAAAGGAAGAAATTCCTGCTCCTGAGCCTGCTTCAAAGCCGGTTGCTACAATGACAATTGTCGAGAAAGAAGAAGTTCGCAAGCCTACGCTTGAAGAGAAAATTCAAAAGGTGGAAGATCTTACACTTCTGATCGACAGGTACAGGGCTTTGGCTGAATCCCGGCGAAAGCTTCAAACTTTCCAGATTGGGGCTGATTCTCTCAGTTCGACAATCCTTCTGCGGGATGCTTCCGGCAATGAATTCAGAACTTCAAATTCATCAGTTATAACCACCGTAATTGATGAGATGAAACGCACACTGGATGCAAAGGTCCGCGAAGTTGAAACCTTAATCAACTTTTGAAAAATCGGGAGCTTTGCTCCCTTTTTTTGTTCGTTATATAGAAATTTAATTATTTATATGACTAGTATTCAATTACTTTGTATATTGTGAAATACCTTAAATTTATTGTATGTTAGGGTAACTATTTTCTAATCCAATGACAAAGGAAATATGGCGGCAAAGATGGCTTGAATCAATCAACAAATTGACTTCATATGCTTTACAGAAAAATTGCTGGATTACTATTCCTAACGTAAATAATCATTGGTCATTTGTTGACTTTGTGAATTGCTATTTTAAAGACGTACTTTTTGGTTTCGATTATCAGTTCTATATTGGTGCGAAATACATAACACCCAAAGAATTTGAAATCATAATAGACTGGCGCAATGAACTTAAAAATTATTTCCCGCCAAACGGCAAAGACTTCGACAACCTGACTATATTCTCCGATAAAAAGCGGCTTTCCATTTTGTTTAAAGGATTGTACGCCAAACAAAAATTAATATCGGCTATTCCTGAAGGTGAAAAAGAAAATCTTGAGAAAATAACCTTACCCTGGTTACACCCGAGTTGGTTTATGAACATCATTAATTGAACTTAATTTGTAAAATAATGTTATGTGAAGAGGAGACAAAATAGGCGATAGTGGAAAATAAGAATTTTTAAAATGGGGGAACTTAACTTCTCTATTCCGACTTTACTAAAACAACAAAATTATAGCAAAACAATGAATAAGAAAGAACCGGATTTATCAGATGCCCAGTTGCTGCGTTTGAATGCAGAAAGGCAACTTAAAATGAAAAAGAAAAAAGAAGACGATTCTGATTTGGAGATTGATGCTAAAAGGCTAATGCACGAATTACAGGTGCACCAGATTGAATTAGAAATGCAGAACGAAGAGTTACAACGGGCAAACGAAACCGCAGAAACGGCGCTTCGAAAATATACAATGTTATATGATTTTGCTCCACTTGGTTATTTTACACTTAATTCTGAAGGTAAAATTGAAGAGTTAAACTTTACAGGTGCAGATATGCTTGGCGAGCGACGTTTAAGTTTGGTAGGCAGCAACTTTAAATTTTTTGTTTCCGAAGAGTCGAAAGCTAATTTTAATTCTTTTCTCGATAAAGTTTATGTAGGTTCTTCCAAAGAATCATGCAATGTGAAACTGTGTTATTACAAAGATTCGTTCCGTTCAGTATATATGGAAGGAATAGTTACCGACGGTGACCGCAATTGCCTTTTGTCGGTTGTTGATATTTCGGGCTTCAAAAAGTAGGCAATCCTTTTATGGTACTTTGTTATAATTTGAAAATGAGAAAATTTGGAATTTGTTTACTTACCTTAAATAGTGCTGGATGATACTTTACATCAAAAATATGGTGAGTAATCGTTGCAAAATGATTGTGAAATCCGAACTCGAAGAATTTGGATTGCATTTCATTATTGTGGATTTGGGTGAAGTGGAAATTATGGAGAATATCTCTGAGGATCAACGCATCCATCTAAATAAGAACCTTGAAAAGTCGGGTCTTGGATTGCTGGAGGATAAGAAAAGAGTACTGATCGAGAAAATCAAAAATGTAATTATTGATTTGGTTTATTATTCGGAAGAACAGCCAAAGGTTAACCTTTCCGATTATTTAAGCGGAAAACTTAATTACGACTATACCTATTTAGCCAACCTTTTTTCGGAAAATCAAAGTATTACCATTGAACATTTTTTTATCGATCACAAAATTGAAAGGGTCAAAGAATTGCTTGTTTATGAGGATATAAGTTTAACTCAAATCTCCTATAAATTGCACTACAGCAGTGTTGCTCACCTGTCGAACCAGTTTAAGAAAATGACTGGATTAACTCCTTCTAATTACAAGAAACTAAGGTTTAAAAATGCGTAAAACATTTATTTTCTGCGATTTCCTGAGCTCGCCTATTGTCCTTCGGGATGCCCACGGTAATGAATTCAGAACTTCCATTTCAGCGATGATTACAATGGTTATTGATGAGATGAAACGGGCGCTGAATACAAAGGTCCTCGAAGTTAAAACCTTAATCAATTTTTGAAAAATCGGGAGCTTTGCTCATAGCCGTCAACTTAAGGAATCTGGATCTGTCAAATGAAATTTCAAGACAGATTCAGATTCTTTTTTTCTATATAATAAGGGGATATGTGAAAGCGAGATAGCGCCCCTTGAAAGATCCTTGGAAG
>Ga0209125_1003405_pt1 | contig 10987 bp, 6 predicted proteins | sample BarGraIncub1131A_FD_184503 | JGI IMG/M metagenome (GOLD analysis project Ga0209125, IMG submission 184503) | Arctic peat soil microbial communities from Barrow, Alaska - Barrow Graham LP Incubations 11-31A (SPAdes) (version 2) | ecosystem: Environmental > Terrestrial > Soil > Wetlands > Peat... | reverse complement strand
GGGCGGGGGCTCGGGCTCTATTGAAAGGCGAAACTTCAATTGAAGAGGAAGTCGAGATTGAATGCTTTGATGGCACACACAAGATTATCCTCGACACTGCCGTGCCATTGTTCAAAAGCGACGGGAGCATCGACGGCGCCATTACCATCAACCAGGACATCACAGAGCGGAAGCGGGCAAATCTGAAACTTGAAGAACAAAACAAAGAACTCGCCTTTCAAAACGATGAGAAAGAGAAACGTGCGGCAGAATTAATCATTGCCAACAAGGAACTTGTCTTTCAAAATGAAGAAAAAGAAAAGCGGGAAGTAGAATTAACAAGAAGTAAACAGCTTCTGGACGAGACAGGAAGGTTGGCAAGAATTGGCGGTTGGGAATTTAACCTTAAGAATAATGAGCTGAGTTGGTCGGAAGTGACACATCAGATATATGAAGTCGAACCGGATTATCAACCAACAATCGAATCTGCTATCAATTTCTACGCTCCAGAGTCAATACCAGTTATCTCTGAAGCAGTGCGTCAAGCCATTGAGGAAGGCAAGTCTTACGATCTCGACCTGCAATTGATTACAGCAAAGCAAAACAGCATTTGGGTTCGGACAATTGGACAAGCATACCGTGACAACGGGGAAATAGTGAAAATTGGTGGTGTGTTCCAGGACATCAGCGATCGCATTCTGACATCACATAAATTAATCCTAGCAAACAAGGAGATTGTCTTTCAAGACAAAGAAAAAGGAAAACGTGCTGCTGAGTTAATCCTTACCAATAAAAAACTTGTCTTTCAGAACGAAGAGAAGGATAAACGTGCCGCAGAATTAATTATTGCGAACAAAGAACTTGCCTTTCAGAATGAAGAGAAAGAAAAACGGGCAGCAGAGTTGGTCATTGCCAATAAAGAACTTGTCTTTCAGAATGAAGAGAAAGAAAAACGTGCCGCAGAATTAATTATTGCGAACAAAGAACTTGCCTTTCAGAATGAAGAGAAAGAGAAACGGGCAGCAGAATTAATTATTGCCAACAAAGAACTGGTCTTTCAAAACAATGAGAAAGAAAAACGAGCAGCAGAGTTGGTCATTGCCAAAGAACACGCAGAACAAAGCGACCGTCTAAAATCTGCATTTCTTGCTAATATGTCGCATGAAATCCGAACTCCAATGAACGGTATTTTAGGCTTTTCCGAATTATTAAAAGAACCCGGGCTTACTGGTGATCAACAGCAAGAGTATATCACAATCATAGAGAAAAGCGGTGCCCGTATGCTCAATATCATCAATAATATTGTTGATATTTCGAAAATAGAATCGGGGCTGATGGAGGTTTATTTGAAAGAATCAAATATAAACGAGCAAATAGATTTTATTCATACCTTTTTCAAACCTGAGATGGATAGAAAGGGAATCCAGTTTTTCTCTAAAAAATCTTTACCTCTAAAAGAATCTGTTATAATTTCAGACCGTGAGAAAATATATTCAATTCTTACCAACCTGGTTAAAAATGCTATTAAATATACTGATGAAGGGTCAATAGAATTTGGGTATAGCTTAAAAACGGAGAGTCAAATTAAAGTATTGGAATTTTTCATTAAAGACACAGGCATTGGGATTCCAAAGCACAGGCAGGAACCCATTTTTGAACGGTTTATTCAGGCCGATATTACTGATAAAATGGCGCGACAAGGAGCAGGTTTGGGTTTATCGATTTCTAAAGCATTTGTGGAGTTACTTGGTGGAAAAATCTGGATAAACAGCGAAGAGGGAAAAGGCTCAACATTTTATTTCACGTTACCCTATAATGCTGAACTGGAAGAAAAAAATGTTGATAGAAAAGTTGTTCCTGCCGAAAGTGCAAATAATCAGATTAAAAACCTAAAAATACTAATTGCCGAAGACGATGAAACATCAGAAAAATTGATTTCAAAAACCGTCAATAAATTGAGCAAAGAAGTTATAAAAGCAAGAACCGGCAATGCAGCTGTTGAAATTTGCCGAAAGAACCTTGATATTGATTTAATTTTGATGGATATTCAAATGCCGGATCTGAATGGATATGAGGCAACCCGACAAATCCGACAATTCAACAAAGATGTTGTCATAATAGCGCAGACTGCTTTTGGACTATCTGGCGACAGAGAAAAGGCAATTGCAGCGGGATGCAACGATTATATTGCAAAACCCATTAACATGGCCGAATTACTTGCATTAATACCAAAGCATTTCAATAATTAATTAAATGAAACCATACAATTGCTGAAGACCGCTTGAAAAGGTAATTCAAGAGGAAGATGGACACAGAAAATAAAAAAAACGACCACTAACACCAGCTAAGCCACAGGCTGCCACTCAGGCGAAATACGCCTTCGTTCCGCCCGCGCCCTAGCTACCCGTTAGGCGGCATGTTAGAGCCGGTAGGTTTTGGTTCCTGCAAATCTAAATCAAACATCCAAGAGAAAGAAACAACCTCAGAGGGTGTGCAATTATCATGAAAGAGAATTAATATTTCACTATCGGCTGATTATTAAAAACTTATTCAATTAGTAGGGATGATCAATTTGACTGTTTTTTTAATTTATTTATTTCGGATGAGATAGAGAAAATCGAAAAAATGATTTAAAACTTCATTAAAAACATTGAAAATACTATTCCATAATATTAGGGATTTGAAAATATTAATTAAATTTATGTAATTATAAAAACGAGCCATCGCTTTAAGACTGTTTGCTCACAAAACTCACAATCATGAAAAAGAAGACCTTTCTCCTATTGATAATACTATTCTCAATGAGCATTGTAGCCCAGAAAAAACCATCGAATGATCCAACATTTTTATCCGAAAATAAAACAATATCGGTAAATAGGGTTACAGATATTGACGGAAATGTCTATAAAACTGTAAAAATTGGAACTCAAAGTTGGATGGTGGAAAACTTGAAAACGACCAAATACCGTAACGGTAATTCCATCCCCAATGTGACTGAAGGTTCACAATGGAGCAATTTGACAACGGGAGCGTACTGTGATTACAATAATACGGTTAGTAATTCAATCGCTTATGGTCGTTTGTATAATTGGAATGCAGTCAGTGACAGTCGAAACATCGCCCCAACAGGGTGGCATGTTGCAACAGATTACGAGTGGACCACATTGACTACGTATCTGGGTGGTGAAGGTGTCGCAGGCGGAAAACTCAAAGAGTCTGGTACTACGCATTGGTCAAGCCCCAACACTTCTGCAACCAATGAGAGTGGCTTTTCAGCCCTTCCGGGTGGTTACCGCTACAATAGTGGGGATTTCAACCTCCTTGGGTCCTACGGCATGTGGTGGAGCTCGACTCAGAACTCAACTTCGGGCGGCTGGACCCGGAGCATGGGCAATACTTTTAGCATGGTAGGCAGGTACGAACCCGGCTTCGCAAAAAGTTATGGGTTTTCAGTGCGTTGTATAAGAGATCCATTAATTGTCAATGCAGGAACTGATAAATCCCTTTTTTGTGAGAATATTGTACAATTAGATTCTGTTACAACGAACTTCACAGGATTAGGAACTCTTAAATACAAATGGTATCCATCAGAAGGTTTAAACAACGATTCGATTCCTAATCCAATAGCAACTGTCACTAAAAATACAACATATACAGTAACGGTAGCACTTCCAGATGGTTATTCAGAGCAAGATTCGGTTCAAGTTTTTATCAAATCATTAACTGCAAACGCTGGTACAGATAAAGCCACAGTTTGTGGGGGTACTGTTCAATTGGGTCTGGTAACTTCTAACTATACTGGTAGTGGAATCCTTAAATACAAATGGACTCCTTCAAATGGATTAAACAATGATTCTATATCCAATCCACTAGCAACAGTTACTGACAATTCAACATATACAGTAACTGTTACTACTCCCAATGGATGCACTGCTGGTGACAATGTTCAAGTAACTGTAAATCCATTAACTTCGAACGCTGGTGCAGATAAAGCCTTAGTTTGTGGAGGTTCTGTTCAATTGGGTCTGGTAACTACGAACTATACTGGTAGTGGAATCCTTAAATACAAATGGACTCCTTCAAATGGATTAAACAATGATTCAATATCCAATCCAATAGCAACAGTTACTGATAATTTAACATATACATTAACGGTAACAACTCCAAATGGATGCACTGCTAGTGATATTGTTCAAGTAACTGTAAATCCATTAATCGCTAATGCTGGCATTGATAAGACCTTCGTCTGTGGTACAACATCTCAATTAGAAGTATCAACAAACTATACCGGCACTGGTAGATTAAGTTATAAATGGGTTCCATCCGAAGGTCTGAGTAGTGACACATTAAAGAATCCGATTGTACATTCCTTCAAAACAATGAGTTACACGGTTACTATTACAACTCCCAATGGTTGTATCGCAACCGACATAGTAAAAGTTCAACCAAGTGTCAGTTTAAGCCAGAAAATCAGACTTGTTGGAGTTGATTCAAACAATAAGAATACGATAGTTTGGAATGTTTTAAATCCTGATATTGTTGATTCAGTTAATATCTACAAAGAAAGTGACATAACAGATGTATTTAATAAAATTGGTTTAGCGCCTTATTCTGGAAATTTCTATGTTGATTCTCTTTCCAATCCAAAAGAGAAATCAAATAGATACAAAATCACGTTGAGGGATAAATGTGGATTTGAAACGCAGGCTAGTGAACCACATAAGACGATGCACTTAACAATAAATCAAGGTCAAAACAATTCTTGGAACCTTATTTTAGAGCCTTACGATGGTTTTGTCGTTTCAACTTATAAGATATATCGTGGAACATCGCCTGAAAGTCTATATCTTTTAAGTTCCATGGCAGGATCCAGTTATCAGTTCTCGGATTATAACCCACCATTGGGATTTGTATATTATCAGGTTGAGGTAATTGCTCCGAGTACTCAGTTAATTAATGCTCCATCTCAATTGAGGTCAGAGAATGTTGTAAATGTCACCAATTTAACATCATCTAGATCAAACATAGCAACAAATAATACCACTGGTGTAAATAGATTGAACCCTAACATTAACTTTTTCACTATTTCTCAAAACCCGGCAAAAGAGGTGGTGATTTTAGCGTTAGATAATATCAGTCAATCAACAGTAAAAATTTATGATATGGTGGGTAGAATGATAAAGTTAGAATCAGTGAGCGGTCTATTAAATTATATCAATATTTCTAATTTACCAAATGCACTATATGTTTTAGAAGTCAGATCGGGTAACAAAATTGGAAGACAAAAATTACTTATAAAAAATGGGGAGTGAGTATAAGCGATGATAGCAAAGATTCGAGCTTCACTCGTGTGCGGTATGCTCACCTTTTGAGTGGACTTTTTTACAATGACCGCCATCAGAGCATCGGCTAATGTTTGGTTTTTAATAGCTGATATCAGGATGCCGATTTGGTTAAAGATGTTGATATTTTAGTTGCAAAGTGCAGATTCCATTACGATTAAGATAAAAAACACGCCGCCTAACACCAGCTAAGCTACAGGCTGCCACTCAGGCGAAATACGCCTTCGTTCCGCCCGCGCCCTAGCTACCCGTTATACGCCATTTTAAGACGCACATATTGAGGCACTTACTATTGTAGAGCAAAGAGAAAGAAAACAGCCTCAGAAGTGGTGCAACTTTTATGAAAGAAAATTAAGACTACGGATTCAACCGATATATATAAGGTTTACCGTTAATCAGATTTTAAAACCCACATAACCTGATTTACCCTAATAATTTAAAAATTAAGATGAAGATGAACAGACACTTACGCTTTGCTTTGTTGATTGTGACGATCCTATTATTTACTAGTTGTGCAGTCTCATATCGTACGATTAGACCCGAGTCTTTTAATTATCCGACATCTGTAACCGTGGATGGGATAAAGGTCTCATATAAGTATGATGTGCTCAGATCAACTGGCAATAAGCGATATGCGGAAAAAGAGATTAAGCAAGGTTTGCGTTTGATTGCTATTCAGATAACCAATCAGTCCGATTCGACGATACGGTTGAGCCGTGATTGTGATTTTTATGCTGGAGATGTGAGAATTCTCCCAATTGCTGCAAGAGACATATCCAATCGTTTGAAACAGCAGGTTTGGCCCTATTACTTTTATCTGTTGATGACCTTTTTTGAGTTCAGTTATACAGTAACAACACCGACGAGTATTATGTCAGGATCATGGCCTGTTGGATATGTATTAGGACCAGGACTAACTTTATTAAATGTTACAAAGGCTTCAAAATCCAATAGTCGATTGTACATAAACCTGAATGTAACTGATGTTTGGAATCGAGATATTCTTCGAGGTGAGACCGTTAATGGCTTAATTGGAATAGACGGTAGTGAAGTTGTACCAATACATGTAAGAAAGAAATAAAAACGGCGTATAACACCAGCTAAGCCACAGGCTGCCACTCAGGCGAAATACACCTTCGTTCCGCCCGCGCCCTAGCTACCCGTTATGGGCAACTAAAGAGACGCGAGCTTTAGGTCCCTGCAATCGTGAAACAAAGAAAGAAAAGAGAGGTGGGGTTCAGCCAGCAGTTTGCGAGTGATGGTGTCAGTGAATAACTAAAATATTTTCGGATAACCTGGAAGATGGCTTCGACCGATAATAATTTGATTGATATTTATGAGCAAAAATTGATAAAGAACCAAATATAAGGAATTGCCATGAAAACAGTAGGAACCATTATTTTAGCCATAATCTTTGCATGTAATTTAGTTGCAGCTCAAGATACCCTGTACATTTACAAATCTGGTGCAGTGGTTACTAAATGCGCTGTAAACGACATTGATAGTGTTATTTTTTACAAAGCTTTGGACCCTGCTACTGTCGTTGATGTAGATGGCAATGTATACTCTACTGTCACTATTGGCACCCAGATTTGGATGGTCGAAAACCTAAAAACCACGAAATACAACGATGGCACATCCATACCATTAGTAAGTGACGACACAGCATGGTTTAATCTTTCGACTCCCGGATTTTGTTGGTATAATAATGATGCTGCTAACAAAAACATCTATGGCGCATTATACAATTGGTATACCGTCAATACAAACAAACTTGCTCCTACCGGCTGGCATGTACCCACTGATGCTGAATGGGCTATGCTAGAAAATTACCTGATAGCGAATGGCTATAACTACGATGGTACGATTACAGGGATTGCTAAATCATTAGCTGCTACTACCCTCTGGAATACATACACAACGGTAGGCACCATCGGCTATGATTTAACAAAAAACAACACTTCCGGTTTTGCAGGTCTTCCAAGCGGTTACCGCAGCTACATTGGTCCATTCAACTACATTGGCAGCAATGGTTACTGGTGGAGTTCTACCGAGACCAATACAGACAACGCCTGAATCCGCTACCTGTACTACTTCGATAGCAATGTTTACAGAAACTACAGCGATAAGCGGTCTGGGTTCTCTGTCCGTTGCGTCCGGGATAATTAATTTGTTGACTATTTGATCAAAAACCGCAAAGCGGTCAAATTTAAATGAAATTCAACATAACTGTAATATCTCCTACAAGACCTCTGCCGATGGATTGGTAATGAAAATTAGCTGCCCATAACACCAGCTAAGCCACAGGCTGCCACTCAGGCGATTACGCCTTCGCTCCGCCCGCGCCCTAGCTACCCGTTAGGTGACATTATAAAGCGCGTAAATTAAACATTCTACAAATTGAAAAAGGTTTTAACTTCATTAATTCTCTCACTGATGATAATCATCTCGGTGTATGGGACAAAAGATTCAAAGATCGATATTTGTGGCTATAAATTTTCAGTAAAAGATACGCTCAGAGTCGGAGACAGATTTGAATATGACCTGGGCAATGGGATATCTTGTTGCCGATATTATCATTCGAATGGAAATATTAAGTCAGAGTTCTTTCTGGTAAATGGAGCAATGCCTGTATGGAAATACTCGACATTTGATGAGAATGGAAAACTTTTGGTGATAAGATTTATAAAATACTTTAAGTATGATTTCATTTATGTAATGCGACGAGCAAAAAAACTTGGATATATAAAGTCGACTGATTTTAACATTTGCTACTATGGTAAAACAGAGGATATTTTTCAGAATGAATGGACCATTATATCAAAGTCTGATACAGTAAAACAATATGAATTAGGGGTGACCATTAATGCTTTGACTGGTAAGGAAGACGAGTATTCGCTTATAATAAGTGAGTGAGAAGTATTAAATATCAATTTAAGATAAAAAAAAGTTCCATCAATAATTTTAGAAATTCATGAAAAAAATTCAGAAAGCACTCGTATTCATTTTAAGTTTAATGATGTTCAGTTGTAGTACAGGAAGGATTGTTAGCATAGATAGAAAGGCTAGTGAGGCAATAATTGTCGCAAAAATTCAGATAAAAAACGGTGATTCATTTATAGGAAATAAATGGAATTTTCTGTTAGATGAGAGATTATGGGCAAAATGGGCAGTATGTCCTGATAATGATAATTATATTTACATGAAAGTTCCTGTGGGTGAACATTTTATTGCTCTATTGCAATACAATAGATTTCATAAGAATATTCCTGATAATTACCTAACTATCGAAACAAAAGAAAATGGTATATATTATATTGGAGATATTGTAATCCATTGGCCTGTAAATCCAAAAACTGATGCTGCAAATTCTTCAAGCGGCGGAGCACTTGGAGGAGCATTAGGAGCAATTGTAGATTCAAAACAAGCCGGTGCATATCTTGATGTTGATATAGTAGATAATTATAATGAAACAACAGCATATTTTATCTCTAAATTCCAATGTGATCAAGTAATAAAAAAGTCGTTATTAAAGATTAAAAAATAACGTCACCTAACATCAGCTAAGCCACAGGCTGCCACTTAGGCGAAATACGCCTTCGCTCCGCCCGCGCCCTAGCTACCCGTTAGCGGCTATAATTGAGCGCGTCAATTAAGTTTTACTGCAATATTTTGGGACTTTTTAGAGATGGTAGTCAAAATTGTCTACGTTTTCTAAAAGAAAAAAATGGATATGCATATCCTAAAGGCAACCTGAAAAATCCGAATGATATATAAAAATAAAATATAAATACCTCCATGAATAAACAAATCTATTCTGCTATTGCTGTTAGTATAGTCCTATTGCTAATGTCATCAATTTTCAATAGTTGTATTCAAGAAATTTTAGCCAAAGCCACCGTTGAAACTAGTCAAGTTACATCAGTCACAGAGGCGACTGCAATTTGTGGTGGTGTAATTTCAGCTGATGGAGGCTCGGACGTATCTGCACGTGGAGTTTGTTGGAATACTTCGCCATATCCTACAATTGAAAATATTACAACAGCTGAAGTTGTGGGCACAGGCCCCTTTACTAGTTTGATTAAGGGGCTATCTCCGAGTACAACCTATTATATCCGTGCGTATGCTACTAATAAAGGCGGTACTAGTTATGGCCTTCAAATGTCCTTTACAACAAAAATCTTATCGATAGCTACCACTCCCATTGCCATTTCTTTAATTACTGCCACCTCAGCAATTGGAGGCGGTAATATCATTTCTGATGGAGATAGCAGCAGTCTGACGGTTACAGTTCGTGGTGTTTGTTGGAACACTTTTCCCTCGCCAACAATTGAGAATAGAAAAACATCGGATGGTATTGGTGGAGGACGGTTCACCAGTAAAATGGATAGTCTGACTGCTTTTACTACGTATTATGCTCGCGCTTATGCAACTAATGGGAATGGAACAATCTACGGAAATGAAGTAAGTTTTACTACTTTAAGTGGCGTTATAGTATTGACAACAAATGTAGTCTCATCAATTAATGCCTATTCCGTTACTGGTGGTGGAATGATTTCGTCTGATGGTGGCGCTTCTGTTACAGCAAGTGGTATTTGCTGGAGCACTACTGAATATCCAACCACTGCAGATAGCAAAACAACCGGCAGCACAACTTCAGGATCATTCATAAGTTCAGTCACTGGATTATCACCTGGCTTAACATATTATGTTAGAGCTTATGCCACCAATAGTTTTGGAACAGCTTATGGAAATCAGGTGAGTTTTACAACCCTGGGAAGAGTAGTTGATATTGTCGACAATGTATATAACACCATTACGCTAGGGACTCAAACCTGGATGGTTGAGAACCTGAAAACCACGAAATACAACGATGGCACACCCATCCATTTAGTTAGTGGCAGTGCAGACTGGGCAGATTCAACTCCCGGTTACTGTTGGTATAATAATGATGCTCCCAATAATAACATCTATGGTGCATTATACAATTGGTACACCGTAAATACAAAAAAACTTGCTCCAACCGGGTGGCATGTGCCCACCGGTGCCGAATGGACCACGCTTGAAAACTATCTGATAGCTAATGGCCACAATTACGATGGCTCAACCACTGAAAATAAGATTGCTAAATCAATAGCCGCAACAGCAGGTTGGTCAACTTCAACAACGATAGGATCCATTGGCAATGATTTAACAAAAAACAACACTTCTGGTCTGGCAGGTCTTCCAGGTGGTTACCGCAACAGCGATGGAGCGTTCAGCGGCGTTGGCTACGGCGGTGGCTGGTGGAGTTCGACGGAGGACAGTCCAGGAGACGCCTGGGCCCGCTACCTGAGCTACTACTACAGCTATGTCTACAGTTACAACGCCAATAAGCAGTGTGGGTTCTCTGTCCGTTGTGTCCGGGATAATTAGTATGTTGCCTATTTTACTATTTGAAAGACACCGCGAAGCGGTCGAATTAAGAAATAAGATAAAAAATTACAGCCGCTAACACCAGCTAAGCCACAGGCTGCCACTCAGGCGATTACGCCTTCGCTCCGCCCGCGCCCTAGCTACCCGTTATACGTCATGTTAAAACCCGTAGGTTTTGGTTCCTGCAAATGTGAATCTAACATCCAAGAGAAAGAAACAGCCTCAGAAGTTGTGCGATTATCATGATAGAG
>Ga0209125_1003404_pt1 | contig 10988 bp, 10 predicted proteins | sample BarGraIncub1131A_FD_184503 | JGI IMG/M metagenome (GOLD analysis project Ga0209125, IMG submission 184503) | Arctic peat soil microbial communities from Barrow, Alaska - Barrow Graham LP Incubations 11-31A (SPAdes) (version 2) | ecosystem: Environmental > Terrestrial > Soil > Wetlands > Peat... | reverse complement strand
ATTGTTTTGACTCCGAGCACAAAGGGGATGAGTGGTGCGATAAATAAAGCAGTAGAACTTGTAGAAAACATACCTCATTCAGTCATGTTGCAGCAATTTAAAAATCCTGCAAATCCTGATATTCACAGGAAAACAACTGCTGAAGAAATCTGGAGAGATACCGAAGGAGATGTTGATATTTTTATTGCCGGAATTGGCACAGGTGGAACAATCACTGGGGTCGGAGAAGTATTAAAAAAGCGCAGACCACAAGTCAAAATTATAGGTGTTGAACCGGCTGACTCTCCAGTATTGTCCGGAGGTAAACCCGGACCGCATAAAATCCAGGGACTTGGAGCAGGTTTTGTGCCTGATGTTTTAAACATTTCGGTTATTGATGAGATTATAAAAGTAGAAAATGAAGATGCATTTCGGATTAGTCGTCAATTGGCACGTACCGAGGGTCTTTTAGTGGGAATATCATCGGGTGCCGCTGTCTATGCTGCCTTGCAAGTAGCCAAACGTCCTGAAAACAAAGGCAAAAAAATTGTTGTCATTTTACCTGACACCGGTGAACGGTATTTATCGACTCCACTTTATCACTTCGATATCATAGAGAATGCTTTATCTGACATTTTAGAAAAACATGCTCAACTCATAAATAATACCCTTAAAATCATATCATCATGAAAATAAAGGTAAACGGTAAAGACCAATCAATTCAAAAAAATGAAGTTTCCGTTTTGGAGTTACTTAAAAGTAATGACGTTGCGTCTGTAGAAATGGTTTCGGTACAATTAAACGGAAATTTTATAGATAAAAATGATTTTGAAACAATTTCTTTGAAAGAGAATGATGAATTTGACTTTCTTTATTTTATGGGAGGCGGAGAAATATAATAGGTTTAAAAATATTAATCTGAATCATGTTCTTACTATAACACACTGAAAATGAAATTTGCCACCAAAGCCATTCACACTCCTTTCAGCAAGCAGGACACATATGGCGCATTACGTATGCCCGTTTATGATAATGCTGCATTTGAAACTAAAGATGCTGAAACACTTGAAGCTGCTTTTAGAGGCATCAAACCATTACATACCTATTCACGAATATCAAATCCAACAGTTGAATACTTTGAAAGTGTAATTAAAAATCTGACCGATTCATTGGGAGTAATTGCTTTATCATCAGGAATGGCAGCTACTTCTAATGTGTTCTTTTGTATTGCACAGGCAGGAGATAATTTTATAACTTCAAAAAATTTATTTGGAAATACCTATTCATTTTTCGAAGATACCTTAAAGCCATTTGGTGTATCATTTAAATACACTGATCTGACCCATCCGGAGAGTATCGAGAAACTCATCGATACAAACACCCGTGGGATTTTTCTTGAAACCATTACAAATCCTCAGCTTGAAGTAGCCGACATCAAAAGAATTTCGGAGGTAGCCAAAAAACATCATTTAATTCTGATTGCTGATTCAACTATAACACCATTATGTTTCTTCAATGCAAAAGAAATAGGCATCAATATTGAAGTTATTTCATCAACAAAATATATTTCGGGTGGGGCCACTTCGATGGGAGGAATTATCATTGACCATGGAACATTCAATTGGAACCACATTCCTAAGTTTTCAACTTATGTGAAGAAGTATAACAAATTCACCTTCATTGCCAAACTAAGAAAAGAAGTCTTCAGGAATTTAGGCGCCTGTTTATCGGCACACAATGCTTATTTACAAACACTTGGGTTGGAAACATTTTATTTGAGAATAAAAAAGTCGTGTCAAAATGCACAGGCATTAGCCGAGTGTCTCGAAGAGCAGAAACTGATAACCCGTGTTAATTACCCTGGTTTACCTTCCTCAATTTTTCACGAAACAAGTAAACGTGAGTTTGGCACGCTTCACGGTGCCCTGTTAACTTTTGATTTGTTGAAAAAAGAATACTGTTTTGAATTTATGAATAATCTTAAACTCATTCGACGGGCAACCAACCTTAACGATAATAAAACATTGATAATTCATCCGGCTTCAACCATCTATTGCGAATATCCACCTGAAATCAGGCTGGAGCTTGGGGTAAGCGATACGTTGATACGATTGGCTGTGGGTATTGAAGAGTCGGAAGATCTGATCGAGGATATCTTACAATCTTTAAAATCATTGACAGAAAACATTAAATAAGAAATTAATTCAAAACAACCATGGACTTTACAGACAGCCAAATAGAAAGATACAGTCGGCATATCATTTTAAATGAGGTAGGTGTTGAAGGGCAGATTAAACTTCTCGAAGGAAAAGTATTAATAGTAGGGGCAGGTGGTCTTGGTTCTCCTGCTGCTTTATATCTGGCAGCCGCCGGGGTTGGTACCATCGGTATTATTGATGGGGATGTGGTAGACATTACAAATTTACAGCGCCAGATTATTCATACAACTGCAGACATCAACCGACCTAAAGTTATTTCTGCTAAAGAAAAAATTGAAAAGATCAATCCTGATGTGAAGGTCATAATCTATCAGGAACTTCTTACAGCCGATAATATCAAAGAAATTATTTCAGAATATGATTTTATCCTCGACGGTACTGACAATTTCCCAACTAAATTCCTGATCAATGATGCGTGCGTTTTGTTAGAAAAACCCTTTTCACATGGAGGTATCTTAAAATATGATGGGCAAACGATGACCTATACCCCCGGTAATGCATGTTATCGTTGCGTTTTTAATAGTCCGCCACCTAAAGGACTGGTTCCTACCTGTTCGCAGGCAGGGGTGTTAGGATCAATAGCCGGTATGTTAGGGACTATACAGGCTACCGAAGCATTGAAATATTTAACGGGCATTGGTGAACTGCTTACAAACCGGTTTTTAATTTTTAATGCATTGTCAATGAGTTTCCGTTCAACACATTTCAAACGTAATGAAAATTGCCCGGTGTGTGGGAAAACTCCTTCAATCACAGAACTGATTCAAGAAGAAATGCCAGTATGTGATCTGAAACATAATTGAAAAAGTGCATGCTAATATCTTAAAAATTCGCCTTAAGAAATGATACAAATTAAACAAAGTATAGTAGATCAAATTATTATACATGCCCAAAATGTATACCCCATAGAAGCATGTGGTTATTTAGCCGGTAAAGATGATACAATTACCCAAAGCTATATGTTAAGAAATATCGATAAAAGTGAAGAACACTTTTCTTTCGACCCGGCTGAGCAATTTTCAGTAGTGAGAGAAACAAGGAATGCAGGTCTGGAAATACTTGGCAATTATCACAGTCATCCTAAAACACCTGCGCGACCATCGAAAGAAGATATCCGGATAGCTTATGATCCGGGTATATTGTATTTCATCATTTCATTAGCAGAAAAAGTACCACAGATTAAAGCATTTAATATTCAACAATCAAAAGTTGAAGAATTAACCATTCAAATAATAAAATAAATCAGCCTGATTATGTATTCATTACCAGTTAACTTAATAGAAGAGATTGAAAATTACGGTTTACTTGTTTCAGATTTCCTGAATCAAAAAATTGAACCAGCTAAATTTAAAGCAACACGTGTACCAATGGGGATCTACGAACAACGAAAGGATGGCGCTTTCATGGTTCGCATTCGTTGTGCTGGTGGTTACATTAGCCCTTCTCAACTAAAACAAGTTGCTGTTATTGCTAAAAAATATGGTTCTGAATTGTTGCACATTACAACAAGGCAGGAAATACAGATTCAGAATATTACATTACAGAGCACGGTCAATATCCTGAAAGAACTTCACAAAATAGAGCTCTCAGCCAGAGGTGGTGGCGGCAACACAGTGAGAAACATACTAACTTCTGTTGATTCAGGTATTGATCCGATTGAAACTTTTGATGTTTTTCCATATGCTGTTGCTTTAACCAATAAATTGATAGCTGAAGCCGATTCCTGGACGCTACCAAGAAAATTAAAGATTGCCTTTTCAAATACACAAGATGATACAGCTTACGCGGCATTCAACGATTTGGGGTTCATTGCTAAAGAAAAGAATGGCATACAAGGGTTCAAAGTATTCATTGGTGGCTCACTAGGTTCGAAACCAATGGTGAGTCCGGTTCTGTTTGATTTTGTTCCTGGTGATGAAATTGGCCTCGTGACCGATGCTGCAAAGAAATTATTCTCCCGTTACGGTAATCGTAAGAACAAACACAAAGCCCGCTTACGTTACGTGTTTTATAAACTTGGGAAAGAGAATGTATTTGATTTGTATCATCAGATCTATGAAGAACTTCAATCTGCCGGAAACAATCAAATCATCATTCCGGATATTAAACGTAATATCATTTTATCTACACAGAAACCCACTGTTGTCAACAATTCAGATTTTGATCTGTGGAGAAAACGATATGTAAAAAATCAAAAGCAAGAAGGGTTATTCAGTATCATTGTTCCATTTGTTCATGGAAATGTTTCGGCTGATATAGCAAATAGTCTGGGAGAATATCTCAGCCAATTTGGCGATGATGTTATCCGGTTCTCATTGCGTCAGAATATTCATTTACGCAATATTCCCGAACAATATCTGGGCGATGTTTATAATTTCCTGACAGAAACGGGCATTAAAATAAACGATCCGTTACTTTTAAATACATTGGTATCCTGCACAGGGGCTGATACCTGTCGTCTGGGCATTTGCTTATCAAAAGGTGCTCTAAGCAGTTTAAAAAAAGAACTATCCAAAAGTAATCTTGCTCTGGATGAACTAAATGATATAAAGATCAATATTTCCGGATGTCCTAATTCCTGTGGGCAGCAAGCTGCCGCCAATCTTGGTTTTTATGGAGTAGTAGGCCGGAAAGATCGGATGTACCCATCCTATAAAGTTGTGGCAGGTTCTGTTCAATCCGAATACGATGCCAAACTTGCTGAACAAGTGGGAGAAATAAGCGCCCGTGATCTTCCTGTGTTTACGGTTAACATTTTAGGAAAATACCTAAGCAAAAAAAACAACTATGATAACTTCTCATCCTATATCGCAGCTGAAGGTAAGGCAGATATTGCGGAATTATGTGGTAAATACAGTCATATTCCGGACTTTGAAGATGATAAGAATTATTATTTTGATTGGGGCAGCGAAAATATCTTCTCACTCGTTGGCAGAGGATTGGGTGAATGTTCTGCCGGACTCTTCGATTTGATCGATCTTGACATGAATTCTATTGTGAAAAACAAGGAAAATATTTCACAGACTTCAGATAAACAATTGATTAATAAATATTTGTATGATATCATCTATTCTTCATCGCGCATGCTCCTTATCACTAAGGGGATTGAGCCAAAGAATGACAACGAACTTTTTGATGCCTTCATAAATAATTTCATTGATAAAAGCCTAATCAATCGGAAATTTAAATATCTGGTTGAAAAAGCCAGACAGAACTCCAACGATGATTTTATAACAGACAAGGACAATATTTATTTATTATCAGAAGCGGTCATCGAATTATATGAGAACATGGATGATTCACTGCAATTCAAAACTGAATCAGCCAAACCTGCACCCGCTGAGTTAAGTACAAATTTTATTAAAACAAAAGACTTCAGGGGAGTAAAATGCCCGATGAATTTTGTTAAAACCAAAATCGAACTTTCTTCCTTAAAATCAGGTGAACTGCTTGAAATATTGCTGGATGATGGTGAACCCATAGAAAATGTGCCGGGCTCGGTTAAAAGTGAAGGCCATAATATTCTAAAGCAGGATAGGGTAGGCAACTACTGGTCGGTTTTAATTCAAAAAAAGTAAATCCATATGTATGAACGAAAACGAAGGAGTATTTTAAAAGCAATATCATGGAGACTTACAGGTACGATAGACACTTTTATTATCTCTTTCCTGATAACAGGAAAAATAAAGTTTGCCCTTTACATTAGTGGCATTGAAATATTTACTAAATTATCTTTATACTTTGCGCACGAAAGGATATGGAACAGGATAAGATTCGGAAAAGAAAAATTCAGTGTGGACTATGAAATCTGAACTAAGAAAATATTTGCCGGTTTTGCTGGATATTTCAGATAAGGATATTCTGATAATTGGTGGAGGCAGGATTGCAATCCAGAAACTGTCAACACTTTCAATGTTTACTGATAAAATAACCATTTTGGCTATTGAAATTTGTGAAGATATCCAACAAACCGGTTTTAAGCAGATAACCAAAGAATATCAACCTCACGATTTGCATCAGTATTCGATTGTATATGCCTGCACTAACAACAGGATTGTTAATGCACAAATAAAATATGACGCTGCCAAACGAGGTATACTTGTGAATGTGGTGGATGATCCTGAATTATGCGATTTCATCTCTCCTGCAGTCTTTAAAAAAGATTACCTGACTGTTGCTGTGAGTTCTGGTGGTGTGAATGTCAAAAAAGCCATTGAATGGAGGAATAAAATAAAGCAGATATTCGAAAATGATACTGTTTAAATAAAAAATGATCACTATTGGTTAAGCTTTATGAATAACTGAATATGAACAAACTCAAAATAATAACCGGTTCGGGCATCTTAACAAATAATCAAGTTGAGGAAGTAATGATGCTTCTTCCGGAAGTTGATTATGAGCTATTAGAAATTCAAAGCTTTGAAGACAAAAACAAAGAGCTATCTCAGTTAACAGACGTCTTTAAGTATTTTTTTACCCTTAATGCTGATGAAGCGATCCTATTAGGCAAGGGAGACATAGCCATTCATTCGGCTACAGATCTCCCCTATCCTTTAACTACAGGACTTGAAATTATTGCATTAATAAAAGCAGCTGACCAAAGTGATTGTTTATCGTCATTGAATAACCATCCATTACAAGGGCACATAGCCGTAATTTCCAGGGAAGGAAATGTTTTTCTCAGAGATCTTTTCTCTCCTTTAGATTTACGTAAGAGTTATGGGAAAGTTTATATTGCCGGTTTTGGCCCCGGTGATCCGGAATTGCTTACTGTCAAGGCGCATAAAGCCTTACAACAAGCAGATATTATCTTTCATGATTGCTTGTTAAATAAAGACTATCTCGATAATTTTAAAGGTGAGAAGATCTGTTCAGGCAAAAGAAAAGATAATCATGTAAAGGAACAGGATGAGATCAATAAATTGTTGTATAAAGCGGCTATTAGCGGAAAGCAAGTAGTCAGGATTAAAGGTGGCGACCCTCTGATCTTTGGCCGTGGCGGTGAAGAGTTCTTTTATTTGAAAGAACGACTGATCGATGTGCAGATTATTCCCGGCATCACTTCCGCTTTAGCTGCTGCAGCCATTGCCGGCATTCCGCTTACCCAGCGCGGTATCTCTTCTTCAGTGGCATTTTGTACCGGACACCCAGTAAGCAGTATCCAAATCCCGGATACTGATACCATTGTATTTTACATGTCGGCATCGAATTTAGACATCATTTGCAATAAGCTGATTGAATCGGGAAGAACAGCGAATACGGCTGTTGCAATTATTGAAAACATTTCTTTGCCCAACCAGCGGATAATTACCGGGACGATCAGTGAAATCCTTCTTAAAACAAATTCATATCATACTCCTTTAGTCTTCATCTTAGGTGATGTGGTAAAGTTAAATTATTTAATTAAAAAGTCTGTTCAAAGAGACAACACATGCAATGAAAGAAGAAAGCCAGTGAATAATAAACGTGAAAGGGCCAACGGCCTACCGACCCGTTAACCTATATTTACACAGAATCGCTTTAGAATTTGTATTTTAGTCGGATAACAGCTTAAAAAAATCTATTTTTGCATCTTATTACAGTTAACGCACCGGATATCTAATGTGCTCATTATTTGATTGCTTTTCAGGTATCAATCGGTCTATATCAAACATTCAGCAATGAACAAATACCAACTTAATCACTTGCGCGAGCTGGAATCTGAAGCTATCTTCGTTATCAGGGAAGTGGCAGCCCAGTTTGAGCGACCTTCTTTATTATTTTCAGGTGGAAAGGACTCTATTGTTTTGGCTCATCTTGCCATGAAGGCATTTTGGCCTGCACGCATGCCTTTTCCACTAGTTCATATCGATACAGGACATAACTTTGAAGAAACCATCACCTATAGGGATCAGCTCGTAGAAAAGCTGGGTGTCAGGCTTATAGTCGGATTGGTTCAGGATGCCATTGATAATGGGCGTTCTGTAGAGGAAAAAGGATTCAGTGCAAGCCGTAATTTATTGCAAACCACTACCCTGCTCGATACACTGGAGAAATATAAATTTGATGCAGCAATGGGTGGAGGCCGTAGAGACGAAGAAAAAGCACGTGCAAAAGAACGCTTCTTCTCTCACCGTGACGAGTTCGGTCAATGGGATCCAAAGAATCAGCGACCCGAACTATGGAACATCTTTAACGGTCGTAAACATGTAGGTGAACATTTTCGTGTATTTCCAATCAGCAACTGGACCGAAATGGATGTATGGCAATATATCCTGATGGAAAACATTGAAATGCCCAGCCTCTATTTCACCCACAAAAGAGAAGTATTTAATCGTGATGGCATCTGGCTGGCCAAAGCCCCCTTCATGAAATTAAAGCATTCAGAAAAAATAGAAATAAAAAGAATTCGGTGCCGGACTATCGGTGATATCTCATGCACGGGATTAACCCTTTCAACTGCTGAAACCCTCGAGGAAATCATTGAAGAAATTGCTGCAACACGTGTAACTGAACGTGGAGGCCGCGAAGATGATAAACGATCAGAAGCTGCAATGGAAGACCGTAAACGCGAAGGATATTTTTAACCCAACATTTGTTTTATCATGACTCAAAATACTACCAATTCATATCTCGGTATGGAACTTCTTCGCTTCTCAACCGCCGGTAGCGTGGATGATGGCAAGAGCACTTTGATTGGCCGCCTGCTATACGACAGCAAATCCATCTTCGAAGATCAACTCGAAGCTGTCAAAAGAGCAAGCATACAAAAAGGAACCGAACATCTCAATTTAGCTCTCTTTACCGATGGACTTCGGGCAGAAAGAGAACAAGGTATCACTATTGACGTTGCTTACCGATATTTTGCTACCCCAAAACGAAAATTCATTATTGCCGACACACCCGGTCACATTCAGTACACCCGCAACATGGTAACAGGCGCCTCTACTGCTAATGCAGCATTAGTACTTATTGATGCGCGTAACGGTGTCACAGAACAAACCTGCCGTCATTCATATATATCATCCCTACTTAAAATTCCACATCTGGTTTTCTGTATCAACAAGATGGACCTCGTTGACTTCAGTCAGGAAGTCTACGAACGCATCCGAAACCAGTTTACAACTTTTGCTGAACTGCTTGATCTTCGCGACATTCGTTTTGTCCCTGTCAGCGCGCTAATGGGTGACAATGTAGTAAAACCTTCAGTTAACATGCCTTGGTATGATGGAGGCACATTGATGCAAGTACTCGAAACCATAGAAATAGATCAGGACAACGATTTCATCGCCCCCCGTTTCCCCGTTCAATACGTCATACGCCCCGAATCAACAGAATATCATGATTACAGGGGCTACGCAGGAAGAGTTGCTGGTGGCGTATTCAAAAAAGGAGACACCGTTCGCGTACTACCTTCCGGTTTGACATCAACCATCAAATCAATTGATACTGCAAATGGAGAATTGGAAGAAGCATTCCCCCCGCTTTCAGTAACCATACAACTTGAAGACGATATCGACATCAGCCGTGGCGATATGATCGTCAAACCAGAACAAATGCCTACCGTTTCACAGGACATAGACATGATGATGTGCTGGATGAATCAGCGGCCGCTGCAACTCAATGGAAAATATATTGTCAAACATACCACACGGGAAGTTCGCTGCGTTATAAAGGAGATTCATTACAAGGTAAACGTCAACAATCTCGAACAAATTTTAGATGATAAAATTGTCCGGTTAAACGATATTGCACGCGTCACTATCCGTACCACTAAACCATTATTCACTGATCCTTACAGAACCAACAGAATCACAGGAGCATTGGTTCTCATAGATGAAGGGACCAATGAAACCGTTGGTGTAGGGATGGTAGAATAAATTATCTTTGCTTAAAAATACGAATAAACCATTAACAGACATAATGATATGCACCGCAAACTTGTTTATACGCTGACCTTGTTTGTCTTTGCCTTTACGGCTAAAACCACTATGGCCTGCACCAACCTTTTGGTTACAAAAGGAGCATCTTCAGATGGCTCAACTTTTATCACCTACAATGCTGATTCGCATGTACTCTATGGTGAACTCTATTATTGGGCTGCCGGTAAACATCCGGTAGGATCATTGCTTGATATCTATGAATGGGACACGGGAACCTTCCTGGGCAAAATAAAACAAGCCCCATACACTTACAAGGTGGTCGGTAATATGAATGAAAATCAGGTTGCTATTGGTGAAACTACTTTTGGTGGTCGCGAAGAACTGCAAACACAACCCGGTGCCGTGATGGATTACGGAAGTCTTATTTATATTGCACTTCAACGTTCAAAAACAGCCCGTGAAGCCGTTAAAATAATGACTGATCTGGTTGCCGAATATGGTTATTTCAGTGAAGGTGAATCCTTTTCACTCTCTGATCCCAATGAAGTTTGGATCATGGAGATGATAAGTAAAGGAAAGGGAGAAAAAGGAGCACTCTGGGTAGCCCGGCGCATCCCCGATGGTTTTGTATCAGGTCATGCTAACCAGGCCCGCATTACCACCTTCCCGTTAAATGATCCCGAAAACTGTATCTATGCATCTGATGTCATCACCTTTGCACGAAATAAGGGATGGTTTAAAGGAACAGATACAGAATTCAGTTTTTCAGACACCTATAATCCCGTCGATTTTAGTTCAGCACGATTCTGTGAAGCACGCGTATGGGCAATGTTTAATCGTGTCAACCCTTCCCAGATGTCCAAATATTTAGACTATGCCATGGGCGAGAATCTGACTAACCGTATGCCTCTTTGGATAAAACCCGATC
>Ga0209125_1003403_pt1 | contig 10991 bp, 8 predicted proteins | sample BarGraIncub1131A_FD_184503 | JGI IMG/M metagenome (GOLD analysis project Ga0209125, IMG submission 184503) | Arctic peat soil microbial communities from Barrow, Alaska - Barrow Graham LP Incubations 11-31A (SPAdes) (version 2) | ecosystem: Environmental > Terrestrial > Soil > Wetlands > Peat... | reverse complement strand
GAGAACTCCTGTTAAGTCGCAATCTTTACGCGCTGCCCGGACTTCCTAGCGGCATTGAACGTCGTCATTTCTCACAGACACCCTTCTGAGCCATCCAAGCGATCAGGGTGTCTGCGTGCGCATCCACCAGCAGGCCATCCAATCCACTCCGCGCCAACAACAGTGAGGGAAAACGCAGCTTAGGTTCGACTTCCGTGGTCATTCTGGCCACATCTTCCGGCAATCTTCTTGCGCGATCGGCATCAATCCCAGCTTCACACAATCTCAATTTTATGCCGATATATTGTCTACTATACGGACAAGCGCCCGGAAACGGTCTGCAGGTTTCATCGGCGCTGAGCACTCTTTAGCGCTGGCGATGGAGACGCCCGTCGGTCTCCCAAGCCGCGTCATACGCGTCACCCCCCCAGCCGGGCAACTGCTGGCACGTCGATCATCGCCGACACAAGGACCTTAGTTCGTCCTCGATCGCAGGAATGTTACTGGCCTGATCCGGCAGTGACTTCGCTCCCATCATGCAACCGCACAATTTCAAACATCCTTTCGCGCCATTGCGCCAGTTCCTCCGCCTCATGCTCAAGTTGCAAGGCCAAGGCGTCAGTCATGCTCAGCTTCTTGTCCTCCAACCTGCGCGAAAACCGTCCACGCATTCTCGCCAATAGACGCTCAGCCTCTTCATTACTCAAGCGTTTCGCTTTTTCGACATACTCTTCCGAAGGTGATTTCAGTTTCATGGCAATTCATCCTTGAATCCACAATTGATGACAAACTATCTTCAGTGTGTTGCTCCAAATGGTCGGTAAAACGTGAAGCGAATCAAGAATTCAATCCATCGTCAGCAGGTCATGTCTTTGGTGCATGATCTTGCTGTGTTGGAAGCGGCACAGGGTGGCCGCAATCTTGTAGCGCGATCTGAAAAGACTTGGATATCGTACAAGAATCGAATCTCGGTTGCCATGCCTAGCCTTGTCCTTGTAGGAACCATTTCATCCAGAATAGGCATGGCTATCTCGGAGAAAATGCACCCGTCGCTCTGCTTCGCTGGCATGCAGACAAGAAGAAGTGACGCCCTCCAGTATCCCCATTCGTCCGGCAACGGCAGTACGCTTACCTTTGAAATGCTTGACTCGGGGGCCAACGATCAGATCTTCGGCATGGACAGGCCAATTCGCAAGAAACCGCTGCAGCGACGGGAACTAGACCTCCTGCGAATCGCTAACGTAGCGGATCTGGCCGGACGACGGCCCCGCGCCGCAGCACCCCTTGCCAGGCCAGATAGCAGCCATAACAGCGGAGCCCGAGAAGAGTAATCGTTGATGCAGATATCGCGAAGTAGGTCAATCCGCATGCGGACAACAGAAAGAATCCGCGCCTGACCGTTCTCCGCCAACCCGGTTTGCTGCAGATGAAATACCCGTCACTCAAGGCAGAATATAGTCATCCAGCACGGTCTAAGCACGACCAAGCATTCTGCATTCTGATTTCTTGTCAGGACGAGTTTGGCCCGGTAGTGCCTTTGGCGTGTCAAATAGTCTTGACAAAGCACTGGTTCATGAGGCCTGCCTCGGATCGCCGCGTAAGCTAAGGACTGGTGCCCGATGAGGGACGCAAAATGCGCCGACTTATCCACAGTCTTGGGCAGGAACTTTGTGGATGGTTGGAGCGCGGTAGGTGGAATGCATTGTCCGCAGGCGACGCGATAGAGCCGCAAAAAGCGAGCCAACCTCGGCAACAGAACGCGAAACCCCACTGGATCCCTATCAGCCCAGGGGGTGAGTCAGACTATGGCATTAGTGGTTTGCCTGTCCTAAACTAAAACTGCTTGCTCCCATACCTCACCGATACGCCATTGCCATTCGGCCGTCAATTGCGGTCAAGTCGTCGCCAGCGGATTCCCATGAAAAAATCGCCAGCAATTGAATCTCTGGGCCAGTATCGATTGATGCTGCCCGTCTGGGTCAAGGCGGCGCTGTCGGCCAACGACCGTCTCAAGGTCTACCTCACTGTCGTGCAGGCCGCAGCAGCGCATGCCGCACATCCCAATCGCGATCTGCCCGATCTGACGAAGGAGATTGCTGCCGCCGGGCTGGGTGCCGCCTGGCTCCGCAATGTGGCCGTTGCGACTACGAAAATCGACGAAGAGCTCCTGATTCCCGACTTCGCGCAACTGGTCAAGGGCTTGGCCGACGACCTGGCGACAATGGCACGGCCAGTGCTAGAAACGACACCGAACGCGGCTGAGTCGCGCGCTCGCGTCGAGCGCTGGCTGGCCTGGCTAGCCGCCTTGCCGGCGGATCGCCTTAATGATCAGCAGCTTGAGGGGCTGACCAGTGGCCGCCGGGGCGGTCCGGACAGCCTGCATCTGCTGGTCATGGACATGCACAAGCAGATCAACCACCTGTCGGGCGAACTCGCGAGTGAAGTGATCGATGGCGCCAATGTATGGGATCTCTTGCCCGGAGATCGACCGCGGGTCGTCGCCTTCATGCGCGGCCTCAATCGGACGGCACCGCTCAAGTTTGACCATCCTGGGCTGGATACTGCAGCGACGCACGATGGTGACAAGTTGCTGCTGCAAAACGACATTGGTACCAACGACGCTCATGTCCTGGTGCTACAGGTCAACGGGCGGACCATTACCCTGACCTATTCCGATCTGCATCGCGCTCGCCTCGAATTTTTCCAGTCGCTTCTGGCACCGTTCGGTTCACAGTGGTCGGCGCTGGAATCGCGAGCCAGTGCCGATCTGAACGGGGGCGCCGCCTATTCGGTGGCGACGGCGCAGTTTGATTGTCCGGATGAAGCAACGTTGCAGGCCACGCTGGAAGGCATCGGTTCGCGCATCGTCTTTCTGATCGACTGGAACCACGCCCGAAAACGTTTACAGGCTTTCGTCGAAAAGGCAGAGGCAATTGCCGTACTGACCGAAGCGGCGCGCCTCGACGTCGGTCACCGGGCCTGGGTGCAGGTCGGTGGCGAGCGCCTGATCTTCGCAGCAATGCAAGCCGCCGGTGACGGTGCCTTCCGGATCGGCGACCGGCTGGACGACGTGATCGGGATGGCCGATGCCCACGCCTTCCTGGTGGCAGTTATGCAACTGGCCTGTCAGGGATTGCGCAGTGGTCAGCCAGCGGCGCTGGTCGCCGACGAAACGCGAATGCTCCTCGCCCAATACGTGCACCAGCGGACCAGCGAGTTCGATCTTCTGGCCGAACATGCCGCCTACTGTCAAAGCCTGGCACAAGCCGTCAGCGATGGCTTGGCGCACGGCGTCGAAAGCTCCCCCAAGGCCGCGCAGGCGCTGGCGGCGCATGCCAAGGCATGGGAGCGCAAGGCCGATCATCTGGTCATGCAAGCCCGCGAAAAGGCGGAGCGTCAGCCGCGTTGGGGATCGGTGGCCAGACTGGCGGAACAGTCTGATGATGTCGCTGACGCACTGGAGGAGGCTGCATTCTTAATCAGCCTGATTGCCGACCAGCACCATAAAGGCTGGAACGCCGATGTCCGCAAGGTGTTGACCCGTCTAGCGGCAATGGTACTGCAAGCGACTCAGGATCACGTCAAAGCGCTGGCTATTGCCCGCACGCTGAGCGTTGAAAGTTCGACAATCGACAATGATGAATTCCTCGGTGCGACTTGGCGTGTGTTGCAGGCCGAACGGCAGTGTGACGGCTTGTTGCGCGACGCCCGCCGGGTCATTCTCGGGGTGATCAAGGATGCACCGTCGCTGATGCTGGCCAATGATCTGGCCGTCACCCTCGAAGAAGCGTCCGATCGCCTGCTTGCGGCCGGCTATGCGCTGCGCGAGGTCGCTTTCGGCAAAACGGGCGTGCGCGGATGAAACCCCACCATCACCACCACGGTGGGCTCAGGGCTGCCCCGGTTTCGGAGGCACCGCCGGCGCTGCCGCCCCCTCCATTTGTCGCTCCGACGCCAGCATTCGTCTGGCTTCCCCCAAGACAAAACCGGTGGTCGTCGATTGCGCCGCTAGAACAGGCCGACGGAGCAGCGCGCGACGCGAGCGTTGCGCTGCCGGCCGAGGTATACCTGATCGGCTGTGGCCGCGTGATCGGACCTGACCAGCCAAGCCCCCAAAGCATGGGCTTCAAGGCATGGAATCTGTTGCGCATGCAGGAAATGGCGCTACCGGTGCCTCCGGCCTTCGTGCTCGGCACGCACTACTGTATCGATCCGGCGGCAAGACCGTTGGCAGCAACGCGGGCACTCTGGCGGGGACCCTTGCTAGCGCTGGAACAGGCGACTGGCCTCCGCCTGGGCGATGCCCGGCGACCGCTCCTGCTGTCGGTCCGTTCTGGTGCGCCGGTTTCTATGCCGGGCATGATGGAGACCCTCCTGAATATCGGGCTCTGCGACTCCACCATTGGCGGCCTTTTGCGCCAGACTGGCAATCCACGCCTGGTCTGGGATGCCTATCGACGGCTGGTGGCAACCTACGGCGAAGTGGTAACTGGTTTGTCCGGTAGTCTTTTCAATGCGGCCAGCACGGCCTTGTTTGGTGCGCGTGATGAACGCGATCTCGACTTTGCGGAAATGCGCCGCCTCACGCGGCGCTTTCTCGAGGTTTACGCGGCAACTGCCAGTCGGCCGTTTCCGCAAACGCCGGAGGAGCAGTTGAGTGGCGCGATTGAGGCGGTCTTCGCCTCATGGCATTCGGCCAAAGCTCGCGAGTATCGCCGCCTGAACCATATCCCAGACACCATTGGTACAGCGGTTACGGTGCAACGCATGGTCTTCGGGAATGCTGGCCTGCAGTCCGGCGCTGGCGTCGGTTTTACGCGCGACCCAGCTTCCGGCGAACCGGTCCTGTGGGTGGATTTTCTGTTCAATTCGCAAGGCGAGGACGTTGTGTCAGGGCGGCGCAACGCCCACGGACACGATGAACTGTCCGCCGTGCTGCCGACGGTCTGGCAGTCCCTTCAGACAGCCGCCGACCAGCTTGAGGGCGCCTTCGGCGACATGCAGGATTTTGAATTTACCGTTCAGGACGGCCAGTTGTACATGCTGCAAACCCGGGCTGGCAAGCGCACGCCCTTTGCCGTCGCACGCATCGCGCTCGACCTGCTCGATGCCGGGCTCATTGATGCCGATGTCGCTCGCTCACGAACCGCAGGGCTGGACCGCACGGCCCTGGCGCAACCCCGCATCGTCGCTCCGGACGGCGTGGCGCTGGTCGCTCTCGCGCGCGCGGCCAGGGCGAGCAGCGGGGTAGCCACTGGCGAAATCGCGCTTGATGAAGCCCGTGCCGTGGCTTGCCACGGTGCCGGTGTGCCGGTCGTGCTAGTTCGCCGTGACGCGGAAACCAGCGACATCACTGCGCTGGAATCGGCCACCGGGCTGCTCACCCAGCACGGCGCCCGTACCTCCCATGCCGCCGTCGTGGCCCGTCAGTTGGGTAAGGTCTGTCTGATTGGTTGTGCAGAGTTACAAATCGACGAGGTCGCCGGCTGCATCCAGATCGGTGACCGTACCTTGCAGGTCGGCGATCTGCTGACACTCGACGGCAATGAGGGCGCCATATATGCCGGTGCGGCCCAGACCGAATTGGAATATCCCGAGGCACTGCTGGCGCGTCTGGAATTGCTCAGGAAGATGGGTTCCTAGAGCAATAGGTCTCGCAGGAACAAGGTGTAGCTGCTGGCGTTGATACTAACTAAACCAGTCTGCCGATTTTGACTGCCCCATAGAAACTGTCCAAAACTCCATTGAGAGAAGCGGCTTGCGAAACATGCAAGTGGGGCAACGAACTCCGGCGCCATAAGTCAATTTTATACGAGCCAACGCTAAGCCCACTACACGAGATTGACAAGTGGGCACGACGTAAGGTAACCGGTAACTGTGCGGCGTCGGTGCTCACCGTTGCCGGGGGCGCAGGGCGGAACGATGTCTCAGATAAAAGGCGAAGAAGCTTTCACTCAAACGTTTCAGGTGTGCCCGATCTTCATATACCGCGGGACAAAGGCCGCCGCGCTCGCGGATGGTCAAGCCGGCGACAAGACGATAAGCCGTCGGCCCATCACCTTGGGGCAAGTTGTCCAATGGCGTGGCGCCGCCTTTTTTCTCATGCGCGTACCAGGCAGGGAACCATGTCGCATCTAGATCGCCCAGGTCGGCCTGGAAGTTGCGCCAGTCTCGTGCCAGCGCTGCATCGCTCATTTCCTCAACGAAGACACTGAATCGTTGGGGCGCAAGCCAGGCGTAGCGCAACACTGCGCTTCTTGCTGGTTCCGTTTTTCCGCATCGGTAACATCCCAAGCCTAGCCAACGTTGCACTGCCGCGCGCATGGCCGCGCCCGGCACCCCTTGGGCAGTGCGCACCACATCGGGCGATTGCGCCGCGCGCAAATAGAGTTCAGCAGCGAAACAATCAGGATGTTCGGGGCCAATGCCAGCCGCCTCGGATGCCCTGGCCAGATCAGACCAGCCCTTCCGCACTAGGGTCGTGCCCGCGTTGCCCATCATCGCGGCCGCCGAAATGATCTGTTCCCGGATCAATCGTTCCGCTTCGGCAACGTCGGCTAAGGTGCGCGGCCAGTCCGGGGCGTCACAACCCTCGGGCCATTTGTCCACGAACGTGCATAGCACTTGGAAGTGAACTAGCCCGGCATGCTCTGGGTCTGCTGAGGTCAGTGCATGCAAAGCCTGCCGGGAGGCCGTGCGATCAAAGCGACTGAGCGCGGCAATGAGGGCATTGGCGCGCTGAACCGGGACCGAGTCGGCAAAAATGTCGAGTTGTTGCACCTCCGGTCACCTTACGCTGAGTTGCAATAGGCATCGGAACGCAGCGCATTGCTGGCGAAGCGCTGCTTCCAGTGTCGCGGGGTAAGTTTCTGGACACGATTGGCTGGATGCCGACCAACACGCGGCAAGACGTCGACGAGGTAGTCGTAGGGGTCGATCCCGTGCAACCGGCAGGTGACGATCAGGCTCTGCATGATGCCGACGTGCTTGGCGCCGAGTTCGGTCCAGCAGAACATCCAGGATTTGCGGCCCATGGGAATCGCCCGCAGGGCGCGTACCAGATGGTTGGTGTCGATTTGCACCTCCGGATCGGTCAGATAGACCTCCAGCCCGAATCGTCGTTCGCGGGCGTAGGCCAGCGCACGGGTCATGGGATTGCTCGGCAACAAACCCTGCGCCTCGAATTGCTGATTCACCCAGGCGAAGAACTGTTGGGCAATCGGTTTGGCATGCATCAACCGATAGTCGAGTTTCTTCGCGGCGCTCAGCTTTTGCTCGCGTATGCGTTCTTCAACGGCGTAGAGCACGCCGATGAAGTCGAGTCCCCGCGCCGCCACCGCCGGTTCGGCGTCCTGTGCCTCAAACAGATGGCGGCGTATGCGCGCCCAGCACTGGGCGTGGATCAGCCCGGTCTTCTTCGTATAGTGGGCATACGCCGTATAACCGTCGGAGAGCAGGACGCCGCGCTCAACCGGCGTCAGGCCCAGCGCCTGTTCGACATGCTCGATGCGGCGACTTTCGAAGAACGGGAAGCAGACTTCGTCCAGTTCGCCATAAACCGGCCAGAAATACGCGGCCTTCAACTTCCCCGGTCCGGCACGCCCCGCCTTGATCGGCGTCTCGTCCATGGCCTTGACGCAGGAAGCGCGGATTGAGGCGAACTGTGCGTCGTAGATTGGCTCGATCAACGCAATCCCTTGCTGACCAATCTGCGTTAGCCACGGCCGGCTGACCGTGATGCCGCCGTCCCCCAGGCGCTGGTGCTGCCGATAAAACGGCAGGTGATAAGCGAATTTGTCCCCCAAGGGGACTTCCTTCGGGGCGTCGATCAGCATGCCGGCGACGAAACTCACATCGGCCCGACTGCCTTCGATGACGCCAAGCGGCGCGCTCGGGCAGACAATGGCTTGCGTCGCCTTGAGCTTGATCACCGGTCGCCGGTACTTGAGGACGACGTAGCTGCCCGGCCGCTGGGCGAGGCGATAGCTGTCCTTGTGGCCAATCACGTCGAAGGCTTCCGGCGCCAGGCCAGCAGTTTCGGGAGAGGCGAGCTCGATGACTTCAACCGGGACGCGCGTTTCATCGAAGAAGGGGACGCTGTCATCGCCCGTGTCGGATTTCTTCGCTACCGAGCGCCGCGTATGCGCCACGACGGGGCGCTCAGCCGGCGCCGGCGGCGAGACAGTCTGTTCGCGGTCGATAGCCTCGCCGAGACTCATCTGGACATCCGCGCCGTCGACGATCCGCCGTTCACTTTTCTGGCCGAAGATCTGGCGCTTGAACCAGTCGAGTTGATGTTTGAGGGTCTGGACTTCCTGGCGCAGCGTCACTTGCGAGCGCGCCAGTTCCACGATCTGCTGCGGGCTGAAAGTGACCGCCTCGTCGAGGCTGGGTACGTGGGTTAGGGACGCCGAACTCATGCCCTCATTATACCGCTGAAGCCCTGCTATCAGGGTGTTCGTAGCGTTTTCTGACAACTTTTGCTTCGATACCTTCGAGTAATAACTTCAGCCCGGTCCAGTCCATTTCTTGCGTCGCCACCTGGCGCCAGTCGGACAGGAAACGCCCCTGTTCGAGCCGCTTGGCCCACAGACAAAAACCCGTACGATCCCAGTAGAGCACTTTCATCTGCGTCGCGCGCCGATTGATGAAGACGAACAGGCGACCGCTCAACGGGTATGTGTCGCGACACATACCCGTTATGTGGCGAACTGCGATATGTGGCGTAACTTGGCAACGTCTCCGTAATTGCCTGTCCGCGATCTGCTTGCCACCACATAATTATTTGCATTCCACTCTTTCCGTGCCGGGGATTGTCCTCGACCATTTGTAATGGAAGGAGTGGTCATGCTAGAACGCTATTTCAAGTACCACCGAGTGATCGCGCGATTTCGCAGCGGCGCGCTCGGCGACGAGATCGATCGCATTGCTGCCGATCTGTCGAGAGCAGGCTATAAGCTCGACTCGGCGAAGCTATATCTGGCCCGCATTGCGCGATTCAGCGCGTACGCGACCGGGTGCTGTTGCAGCAAGTCGACGCCGATTCCGGCGCAGATCGTGGATCGCCATTTGCAGGCAAGACCGACGACGGCCAGGCGCGGGGCTTCAAATGGAGCGATCTGCTTTGCGGCGCGGTGCGTCCCGGAGCGCTTTGAAGCCGAACCATTTCCGGACGATCCCGATCTCCCACTGCTTTCCGCCTATCTGCAGCATCTGTGTGTCATTCGCGGCTTGCATTCGAAGACTTGCGAAGGGCGCGTACTAACAGCGCGGCGGATCCTGGCTTGGCAAAGGCAGCACATGTCTGGGGCACCCCTTTCCACGCTCGTGGCAAAGCACGTTCTGGTCATGACGCACGACCTATTATCCGAATGTCGCAGCGACAGTACCAAATCATCCACCACGTCATGCATGCGCTCGTTCCTGCGCTACCTGCACTGGGCAAATCTCAATGAATTCGAACTGGCCCAGTTCGTACCGAAGACGCCATGCTGGCGTCACGCTCACCTGCCGTCGCGACTGGCATGGAAAGACGTGCGCCGCGCGATCGACGCCATTGAGACCACGACGCCGTCGGGCATACGTGACCGCGCGATGATATTGCTGTTGGCCACGACGGGACTGCGCAACAGAGAGTTGCGCGAGTTAGAACTCGGCGACATACGGTGGCGTGCCGGCGAGCTGGTGTTGCGCCATACCAAGGGGCATCGCGACCGTGCCGTTCCGCTTCTCGAGGAGGCCGGTTCAGCGCTCGCCGAGTATGTGCTTCATGCGAGGCCGCCGACCACGGACCGCCGGGTATTTCTTTCGTGCGTTCCCCCGGTGCGTTCCTTCTGCCATAGCAGCAGCATCTCGCGCATTGTCCGCTTCCGACTGGAGCGTGCCGGAGTCCGAATTCAACACGGAGGCGCGCATCTCCTGAGGCACAGCCTTGCCACACGGCTAGTTGAGCAGCGACGGCCCATCAAGGAGGTCGCCGATCTGCTTGGCCATCGGAACATTGATACCACATCCCTCTACGTCAAGGTCGCCATACCGCAACTCGCTGACGTCGCATTGCCGTTTCCCGGAGGTGCATCATGAACACGTTCGTGACCGCGTTGGCCACCAGGGTGGAGAGCTACATCGCCCTTCAGCATGCGCTTGGTTATCAGTTTCACAAACAAGCCGCGTCGCTCCGCGCGTTTCTCCGCTACGTGCACGCCAGCGATACGAGCGGGCCGTTGTCTCAGCCGTTATGGACTGGCAGCACGGCGAGATTGTCGTGCGCGGCAAGGGCCAACGGTTGGAACGTTTGCCGCTGCCCGAGGACGTTGGCGCAGCATTGGCGTGCTATTTGCGTGAGGTCCGTCCGGCGTGCGAGACGCGTCGCGTATTCGTCCAAATGAAGGCTCCCCTGCAGGGTCTTGCGGGCCCCGTGGCCATTTGTTGCATTGTTCGGCGCGCCCTTCAGCGCGCAGGCTTGAACCCGGAGTTCAAAGGGGCTCACCGGTACCACCGTCCCGAACCTTACCTGTATCGCGACGAGGCGATCACGCGCCTGCTCGAGGCAGCACGATGCCTACCGTCTGCCACGGGTCTGCGGCCTCATACATTCGCCACGCTCTTTGGCCTATACGTGGCCGCCGGTCTACGGGCCAATGAGCCATTGCGGCTCGACCGCGATGACGTCGATCTCGTCAACGGAGTGCTGACGATTCGCGACACGAAATTCGGCAAGTCGCGCTACGTGCCGTTGCACCCCACCACGCAACGTGCACTGCAACGCTACGCCGCGCGACGGGATCGATGGTGCCCAGATCCCGAGACGCCGAGCTTCTTTGTCTCGGACCGCGGAACTCGGCTGACGGAGTGGTGCGTGCGTTGGACCTTTCTCAAGTTGTCGCATGAGATTGGCTTGCGCGGCGCCGACGACTGCGCCTCTGACTTGCTACACCGGAATGGGCAGTGGTTTTTATCATTGACCGTGCAGCCTTTACTGATCGAACGCGAGCGCACCGCTCACGGTGCTA
>Ga0209125_1003401_pt1 | contig 10992 bp, 12 predicted proteins | sample BarGraIncub1131A_FD_184503 | JGI IMG/M metagenome (GOLD analysis project Ga0209125, IMG submission 184503) | Arctic peat soil microbial communities from Barrow, Alaska - Barrow Graham LP Incubations 11-31A (SPAdes) (version 2) | ecosystem: Environmental > Terrestrial > Soil > Wetlands > Peat... | reverse complement strand
CAATTGAAGCAGCAAATGACTTTGAGATTGAGCTATATAATCTGAATGAAATTGATAATCAGAAAATCATTAATTGGTTCCCCATTATACAGTTAAAAGGTAATTATTTGCTAAAACAACCTTATCATATCTTTATAGATAAATCAGAAGAAGATTTAATAACGACAAAAGAAAAAGATGAATTAACTGTTTATTTTTACGACAACACTCCACCAATGCTGCTAACAGGTCTATTGTGGAATACGATTGTTTTTGAGAAACAAAGAGAACTTAAAAGTAAACTTCTATATTATTTCATGAAATATGACAAGAACCTCAATTATCAAACAATATTCCCATTTAAAGTAGAATTATCAGGTGCATATCTAAAAGGAAAGAATGGCAAAAGAGTTAATTTGCTTAGAGTTGATTCTTACGTAATTGGTTGGCTTGAAGAAATTCCCGCGAATATAATCGAGGCTAGAAGTTACAAAAAATATAAAGAGGAGACTATTGCAAAGATCGTAACAGTAGACATTGATAAAAATGAAGTTGCAAATTTTGTTTTTACAAAAGACAAGGAAGTAAAGATATTTCATACAAATGCAGATGGACAAGTGAACCGAATGGTAACACTATTTGAATATAGCTCCCAAACGGACAAATTTACTGATTTAAGAAAAGATAAAAACGTGGGCTAGTCCCCGCTAGAATGACTTTTACAAATGACTTTTGTGCACAAATAAAAGCAAAAAACAAAAATAATAATTATTTAAAGCGTACTACAATGAAAAGAATTATTTTATTATTAATGATTTCAATTAGTTCATATAGTTATGGACAAAGATTTGTTTTAACTCCAAATGGTCTGCGTGATTCATTGGATACTGAAAAAAGTTATATAGTTATAAGCGTGGAAGGGAAAACAGCAAAACAGTTGTATGATAATGCAATTAAGTTCATTAATAAAACCTATAAAAATCCGAGTGATGTAATAAAGGGTCAAACCGATAGCGAGTATTTGAAGTACGAATCACATGTTTCTGATTTTATTTCATTTAAAAATTCTTTTTTAACAGCTAAATTTGATGTAGACTATACAACTGAATTGAATTTTAGAGATGGGAAAGTAAAATTTGAAATCATTAATTTAGATATGAACAAAAGAACCCAAAACGGTATTAATCGTTTATTATTTATTGGCAATATGATGAGTTTGGGAATTTATAATAAAAAGGGGGATTTAAAAATAGCCGATGCAAAAATACAAATAGAAAATTTCTTTAACATTCAAGTAAATCAACTATCTAATGATTTAAACGAAAATAACAAACAGGCTGATAACTGGTAAATTATTATACAGACTTAATCAACCCGCCCGCTAGTGCGGCTCTGTGACCCGTGCAATACAGTTAGAATAAACAATATATTAATGATTAAAATGGTACAAAAACAAAATAATCAAAATCATTACTGCGTGAAAGATCATGCAATTGAAATGTTTCGAAAAGATGCAAAATTCTTCTCGATAATGCACGAAGAATTTGATATTTTGCCTTTTTCTGAATCATATTATAATTGCAATAGAGACTGCTTCATTCATAAAGACAGAATGGAAATTTATTCACTTGTAATTGAATTGACTAAACTAGGATATTTAGAAAAGACAGGGGACGAATACAATATTGTGACTATAACGGACAACGGACACTTATTTCTTGATAACTGGAATAGTATCCAAGAAAGATATTCCAAGAGAGGCATTTAACTATGTGTTTAAGCTCAGTTATTATCATGACTTTTGACTCGGTTGACCTTTGTACCGAAAGGTTTAAATTATTAAAAAATATACGAAAAGAAAAAGATATGCATATTGGTGAAAATGATGTAATAAAATTAGATTTCATAATTGAAAAAATTATTGAATCAGACCAGCCGTTACGTTCTCAAGTTTTTAAAGAATCTGGATATTTGGACATAGAAGATGAAAAATTAAGAGAATTAGAATTTACTAGACTTATCAACATAATCAGTTATAATGGAGTCGGAATAACAGCAAGTTCTAAATATTTAGATGATTCTATACAACGAAATGAGAATACTGTAAAATTTAAAGAGAGGGGTGGATTTGCAAAACTTTTTCAAGACGAATTAAAAAAACTTGAGAAAGAAAATGAAAGAGATAAACTTGAAATTGAACTTGCAAAATCGAACTTGGAAGCAAATGCGCTAAATAAGGCGATTGCTGACAAGAATGATAAAAATGAAAGAAAAAATACAATTGGAATGTGGGTCAACATTTCTGTAGGAGTATTAAACATTATATTAATAGCAGTACAAATATGGTTAAGTTCACGAAAGCCATAATTATCTGAAGTTGGAAATAAAACAACTTGCCTAGCTTTACGAGAAGAAAAAAATATATTTTTCAGTTGTCATTTGACTGAATTTTAAATTATTACGAACACAACACAACTGAAATTAAACACCATGCACCTAACACACGCCTCGTTCGTTATGGGCAAGTGTAAAAAAAGAAAGGAGAAGGCTATGGCATAGGTTTAAACTGCGATTTAGAGAAAATATACAATTGAAATATTTCAAATCAACTTAAGTACTTCGACAAAGAAGAAGTGCTTTTAAACAAAATAAATATTATGAAAACAGAAATAACAATTTTAGGATTAGCAATACTAATGATTTCATGTAATACAAATGAAAGTAAAATGAAATCAGGAATTAAAGATTATTTCAAGAAAAACGCTAAAGACCCCGGCAGTTATGAATTTGTAGAATTAAAAATTACTGACACAATCACAGTTGGAGAAATTGCACAAAAATTTTTCACTGATAATGAAGAAGAAATTAAAACACAAAATGATGACATTGAATTTCAAAAGAAGTTGATTAAAGACTTTCCTTCATTACCTTCTGATGAACAAAAAACAAAAATTAAAAGTAATGAAGAATATATAGTTGATTTAAGAAAAGATATGGAGAAAGTAAAACCTTTCATTAACAATAAAGAGGTTGCATTATACAATGTTGAGCATAGTTATAGGATAAAAAATGGTTTTGGAGCTTTGGACTTATACAAGCATTTCTTTGCTTTTGACAAAGAATTTAAACTTATAGATATGGCTAAAGAGGAAACTGACCTTTCTCACATTAACAAAAGATATTGTTGGCAAAATTATTTTGATAAAAAGTAAAAGAAATGTCAGCTAACACAAAAATATACGAAAAATGGAGGATATAGCAACCGAAAAAAATGAAAGAGATAATTAAAAATGATTTGCACGAAAATAAAACCAGCCACTAACACTCCATGTGGATTGGCTGGATGACATACATGTGGCGGTTTACGGGATTTGCGTAATCTACTGGAGATTTTGAACGCAAATTAATAACAAGATGTAATTACTATAAATCAGACTTTTAAATCCCTTTCGGGGATTGTGGGGTCTAAAAACAAAAAACATTATGACCAAAATCAACAACCTTTCATTTTTCTTGTGCGTAGTAATAGCATTTCTGCTTAATTCTTGTAACCCAACCGAAAAAAACGAGTCGCTTCCAGTTTTAGTTACCGATGTTGATGGCAACAATTACACAACCGTAACCATTGGCACACAAACATGGATGGTAGAAAATCTGAAAACCACTCATTACCGCAACGGCGATGCTATTGCCAATGTTACTGGCAATACTGCATGGACAGGTTTATCAACAGGTGCACGGTGTGATTATAACAACGATGCAACAAACAGCACTAAATATGGACATCTTTACAACTTTTTTGCAGTAGCCGACAGCCGCAACATAGCCCCCGTGGGCTGGCATGTACCTACAAATGCCGAATTGAAAACCTTAACCGATTACGTTTCTGCCCACTTAGGCACTTCTCTAAGCGTAACCAAAGCCCTTGCTGGTACCACTGATTGGATTGCTAACAGCAATCCCTGGTCTATCGGTTGCAACCTTACCCTCAATAACTCTACGGGCTTTTCTGCCCTTCCGGGTGGTTTGCGTGGCGGAAGTGATGGTAAGTTCATGGGCGTAACTAGCCTCGGTTATTGGTGGAGTTCTACCAAGGATACTGTTACCACCGCCTCGTACAGCGCTGCCACCGCCCGATATATTTTTATGGAACCCAGTTACCCCGATGTGTTTAGTATCTACAGCCTAGATGATATGAACGGCTACGGTAGGCAGCGGGGGTATTCAGTGCGTTGCGTTAGGGATTAAAAGCCCTGTTCTAGTAGATATGGCTGGCAATAAGGTTTGTAATGGATAAAAGACCGTAGAGTAAGACAACAAATATTAAAGATGTTTGGCATTATCAGAAAATTATTGTTGCATTGACTGTAACAGACAGTATAATGAAGGAGATTGATAAGATTGAAATTGAGTAAAACATGAGTTTAGGTTTGAGTTCACAGGAATTAAAATAATCGCCCAAAAAGCAAAAAAAAGCCACAACAAGTTCATATTTATTATTCAAACGTCTCGCTGTGGCTTTTATAGCTTTTTGATAATAGGCAGAGCGGTCACAGTACATTGTTTTTTAGCTCATTTAGAAGTCTTAAAGCACGTAGAAACAAAAAAAAACAATGAACTGTAAGTTTATAATTGCGAAGCTATAACCGCTACAATAGGTTTAAAGCTAATTAAGGATTTTTTCTAAAAATAAATTGAATTATTTTGTTTTTAATATACAAAATATCTGTATATTTGTTGCACATATAAAACAATTTATTAATCTTAAATCCATTTAATTATGGCAAGTACATCAGAATCAGGACACGCAAAGAACGTGGCAAACTTCGAAAGTTTAATTTCATTCGTCAAAGGTTATGAAGCTACCTACAATCCGTCAAAAGACTCTATCAAAATTGTAGCACTTGAAGCAATTCTTGCTAATGCCAAGCAATCATTAATCGACATTGACACTTTATCTCCGGCATACACTAATGCCGTTTCAGCCAGAGAATTTGCATTTGCTCCACTTAGTAAAATCATTACTCGTGTAAACAATGCTATTAAAGCAACTGATACCACCGAACAAGTGGATGAAAGTGTAAAAACCTTAGTTCGCAAATTACAAGGTACAAGAGCAAGTGCCAAAATTTCAGTTGAAGAAAAAACCCAATTAGCAGCCGAAGGAAAAGAAGTAAATCAAATTTCTGCTTCTCAAATGGGTTACGACAATCGTGTAGAGAATTTGTATAAGCTATTGATGCTTCTTAACTCAATACCACAATACAATCCAAACGAAGAGGAATTAAAAATATCAACCCTGACAGCTTTGTACGAAGATTTAAAAACTAAAAACACAGCAGTTGTTGAAACTACTACTCCACTAAGCAACTCCCGCATAGCTCGTAATGAAGTAATGTACAAACCGCTTTCAGGCTTAGTAGATATAGCATTCGACACCAAAGTATATATTAAATCCGTATTTGGTCCTTCAAGCCCCCAATACAAACAAGTATCGAAGTTAGAATTCAAATCATTGGCTAAATAATTGTTTTAGCACGACAACAATATAAAAGATGCAGACTACTTTTTAATTTATTCAAACTGCAATTGTCATTAAGGCAATTGCAGTTTTATTTATCACAACTGCATTTTACATTAAGCCTACTGCAAAATACATTATGCCTACTACAAAATACATTATGCCTGTTGCAGTTTTATATAAGGCTATTGCGACTTTCATTATTCGAGTTGAAAAGTTATATAAGACAGTTGCAGTTTTATTTATACGAGTTGAAAAGTTTGATAAGCCTATTGCGACTTTCGTTATTCGAGTTGAAAAGTTATTTATGACAGTTGAAAAGTTCTATAAGCCTACTGCGAAAATATTTATACGTTCAGCATAATCTTAAAGACAGACAGTATTTTAAATTCAACGTACAGAGAATTACTATATGAGTTAAGCGAAACTCATTATGACAACGACAAACAAATATAAACCAACATATATTCTCGACACGACAACAACTAAACACAACCAACGGCCAGCTGGTAACACACGCCTATGCTCACCTGCTGGTTGACATGCACTTAGCAGTATTTGCTCCCGCATTCACTTTTTCGCTTTGCGAAAGTGAAGCTCCCGCAAACCGCAGGATGCGCATAGCCTCGGTCGTTAGGGGCAAGTGTAGAAAAATTAAGACAACCTAGAATAAGAATCGACTTTTGAATCAGATAACTTGGAAATTAAGAGATACAATTAAATTAAGCAGAATGAGAAACTTAAAGAAGAATCCCAAATTAGCTAGCATTTTGATTTTTCTTGTCTTACTTGTTAGTGTTTTATCTAGCTTCTGTGAGGATACTAAGACTGAATTCCATAAACTTAAATTTAGTGAAGTTCCTGACAGTTTAAAGAGTTGGAATAAGCAGTTGCAGATTTCGTACCTCGTACCGAATAAACAGTATAAATACTGGCAATGTAAATTTATACATTACAGTGATTACAAGGTGGACGAAAATGGGAAGCAACTTCAAAGAGGAGAATTAATCTACTTTAGAGGTGACTCTAGCAAATACAAGCAACTAGCCGACGACTATTGTACATTTAATCTATTTCCTAAAAGATTTCACGACCCAATATCTGGTTTTTACATTGTTGCTATAAACGATTCAGACAAAGTAGAATTAATTGATAATGAAAAGATAGAACCATTTATCGGAACGATAAACAATTTGGAAGAAGCAACATTTGTTGTATACCTGCATGATTTTGACGCTTATTCGTGTGCTGAAACTGATTCTAGTTTTATCTTTAATGCTGGTTATAGTAATGGAACTGGACTTCTTCAATTGAAAAAGAAAGGTGGTTTAAGAGTTATTGAATGGAAAGGTAGAGTGGAAACGGAATCTCAATACAGGGATGTCGAATGAATTTTAGAAATTGAATATATATCAAAGGGAAACTGTCGACAGTAAAACGACTAAAAATTAATGCTTCAAACAGACGAATTGAATAACAAGAAAAAAACACCTAGCCCCTAACACACGCCTATGGGTCATTGGCTGGCTGACGTGCATTCCGGCAGTTTTGCTCCCGCATTCACTTTGTCGCAGGGCGACAGCGAATGCTCCCGCAAACCGCCAAATGCCCATAGCCTCGGTCGTTAGCGGTTATTGTAGAAAAAAAGAAAGACCAACATTGTACAACTAAAATTGAATAAAAATTATGAAAAGAGACTGGAAAAGAAAAATTATTGGAGGACTTTGTTTAACCTCAATTGCATTTGTGTTTCAAGCCTGCTATGGTACTCCACAAGACTTTGGGAATGATTTATTAATTGAAGGACAGGTAAAATCAAAAAATACTGGGCTTCCTATCAAAGGAATTAAGGTTTCGGTTGCCGACAAAGTTCAATACACGAATACTGACGAAAATGGTAAGTTTTCATTTTACATGGAAAAAATTCAGAATCCCAAAATCAAATTTACAGATGTGGACTCCACACAGAATATCTTGTTTTCCAATAAAGACACAATACTTGTAATCAAAGATTCGGTAATGAGGACTTTAAAACCTACAGTATATTTGAATATTGAATTAGAAAACAAGTAAATGGTTACAATGCTAAAACAAGTTTTGTTTCAAGAATTCAAAAAATCTGAAACAAAGCACCATGAACTCAATTATCTTTTTTGGGAATGTACAACAAGGTGTAATCTGAATTGCAGACATTGCGGAAGTGATTGTTCGAAAGATAGTTTTTATAAAGACATGCCTCTTGATGACTTTCTAAAAGCTCTTGATACAATTGAATCACCTTCTGAAAACTTCACGGTAGTATTGACTGGAGGAGAACCACTTTTACGAAAAGATATTGAAATTTGCGGTCGGGAAATCAGAAAACGTGGAATGCGTTGGAGTATGGTTTCGAATGGTTATTTGTATGACAACGAGAAGCACATATCTTTGCTGAATGCTGGACTTGGAGCACTCACAATAAGCGTTGATGGTTTAGAAAACTCTCATAACTGGCTAAGAAATAACGACAAGAGTTTTGAACGGGTTGATATTGCAATTGGTCTTGCTGCAAGTTCTTCACGACTGAATTTTGACGTGGTGACCTGCGTAAATAAACGCAATTTTCATGAACTTGAAGAAATAAGAGAATATTTGATTCAGAAAGGAGTAAAAGCATGGCGACTATTTACAATTGTTCCCATTGGAAGAGCAAAAGAAGATGAGGAAATGTTTTTGACAGACAATCAATTTAGAGAATTGATGGACTTTATAAGTGAATCAAGAACTAGAAAAGGTATTGACGTAAAATTTAGTTGTGAAGGCTTTGTTGGCGAATACGAATCCAAAGTACGTGACTCGAATTTCTTTTGTCGTGCAGGTATAAACATTGGCTCGATATTAATTGACGGCTCAATTTCTGCTTGTCCGAACATTGACAGAACATTTGCACAAGGAAATATCTACGCAGACAACTTCTTTTCTGTTTGGCAGACAAAATATGAGTTATTCAGAGACAGAAGTTGGACAAAAACTGGAAAATGTGCCGAATGTAAGGATTATAAAGACTGTCAGGGAAATGGATTTCATTACTGGCATGGCGAAAAGAAAAATGTACTCGTTTGTCATAACGAACGACTAAAGAAAACAACAAACCGCTAACACACGCCTATGCTCACCTGCTGGTTGAATCGCACTTAGCAGCATTTGCTCCCGCTTTCACTTTTTCGCTTTGCGAAAGTGAAGCTCCCGCAAACCGCAGGTGCGCATAGCCTCGGTCGTTAGGTGCAGGTGTAAAAAAAACAAAACCATATGCTGAATGCATTGTATGACAATGTTATATGCTAATAGACAAAAACGATGGAAGATTTGAGAATATCATTAGAAGACATGAAAACAGCTTTATTAAAATCTGGTTATTTGATAGAGTCAAGGTTAATAAAACAATTGTCTAGTAGAAACTACATTTTGTATCCTAACGAAACATATCCTGATTCAAAAACAGAAAAATCAAGAGAAATAGACGTTTACGCTTGTTCAGAATCAACATGGAAAACATTACATAGAAATGAACGATTCAATATTGAAATTAGACATTCTTTGGTTATAGAATGTATGAATAATCCAACTCCAGTAGTTGTTTTTAAAGACATGAATAAGAAACCTTTTACAATTTATGAAAAATTTAAGTACAACAAAATTGAACTCAAAACACTTGAAGAACCTTCTGGAATTGATTTTGACTTTACAGGATTTACTGTTGACAACCAAGAATTTCATTATAATCAATTAAAACGAAATACTCAATATTGTTCTTTCAGCCAAAAGAAAAGTGGTAAAACTCAAGAATGGATGGCTTCTCATGAAGAAAAATTGCACGACACTTTCAACAAATTATTTGATTTCGTAAATCATCATTTTGAGATAAAAAGGGAAAGATTTCATTACGCACCTCAACGAATGGTTACTTTTAATTTTCTATTTCCTGTGATTGTTTTTCAAGGAGATATATACGAAGCGTCTGAAGATGCAGATGAAGTTCGAATTGAGAAAAAAGACCATGCAATTTTTGAATTTAATAGATATGAAAACGAATCGTCTTCTCTTTTAGTTGATATTGTTACAGAAAAATACTTTACAGAATATCTTTCACTATTAGAGAATGACATGAAAATAGTGGCTGAATTTTGTGAAAATTACTATTCGGACAAAACTGTTGAATTTAGGGATGCGATAGTAAAAGTAATTTCATGATACTGAACAAAAAAGCAAAAAAATATGACATTAAGTTGGAACGAAATTAAAGACCGAGCATTACATTTCTCGAAAGAATGGGCTGACGCTTCAAACGAAGAAGCAGACGCAAAACCATTTTTAATTGAGTTTTTTGAAGTGTTTGGAATTAGCAGAAAACGAGTTTCGACTTTTGAACATAAAGTGAAAAAACTTGACGAAAGTAACGGTTATATTGACTTACTTTGGAAAGGAACGATTCTGATTGAGATGAAAAGTCGCGGAAAGAACCTAGACAAAGCTTATCAACAAGCAGTTGAATACACTTACGGACTGAAACAACACGAATTACCAAAATACATTCTGATTTCTGACTTCGAGAAATTTAGACTTTACGACCTCGAAGAAAACAAAACAATTGAATTTAAACTTAACGACTTAGTAAACAACGTTCAGCATTTTGGCTATATTCTTGGCTATCAGAAAAATGTTTACAAAGAACAAGACCCCGCAAACATAAAAGCAGCGGAGTTAATGGGAAAACTTCACGACAGATTGAAAGAAATCGGTTACACTGGACACCCATTAGAAGTTTATTTGGTTCGAATTCTGTTTATAATGTTTGCCGAAGACACGACCATTTTCAACAAGCAACAATTTCAAGACTTCATTGAACAACGAACAAACGAAGACGGCAGCGACTTAGCTTCTAAACTTCAAGAACTTTTTCAGGTACTGAACACGCCAAAAGAAAAACGCTTTAAGAATCTGGACGAACAATTGGCTGATTTTCCGTATGTAAACGGAAAACTATTTGAAGAAAACTTGCCTACGGCAAGTTTCGATAAGAATATGCGTCAAGCTTTGTTAGACAGTGCTTATATTGACTGGAGTAAAATTTCTCCGGCTATTTTTGGTTCAATGTTTCAAAGCGTTATGAATCCAACCGAGCGTAGAAACTTGGGAGCGCATTATACCAGCGAAACGAATATTCTAAAACTTATCAAACCGCTTTTTCTGGACGACCTTTGGAAAGAATTTGAAAGTATAAAAGACAACAAAAACAAACTTCCCGAATTCCATAAAAAACTAAGTACACTTAAATTCCTCGACCCTGCTTGCGGTTGTGGAAACTTCCTCGTTATAACTTACCGTGAATTACGACTTTTGGAATTGGAAATTCTGAGAAACATTTACAAAAGCGGACAACAAGTAATTGACATTAGCGATATTATTTGGCTTGACGTAGATATGATGAACGGAATTGAATATGAAGAATTTCC
>Ga0209125_1003400_pt1 | contig 10996 bp, 8 predicted proteins | sample BarGraIncub1131A_FD_184503 | JGI IMG/M metagenome (GOLD analysis project Ga0209125, IMG submission 184503) | Arctic peat soil microbial communities from Barrow, Alaska - Barrow Graham LP Incubations 11-31A (SPAdes) (version 2) | ecosystem: Environmental > Terrestrial > Soil > Wetlands > Peat... | reverse complement strand
AAAACAGTGGGGACATATCCGACATAAAGAAGCTTACGGCAAGAGAAATTGACATTGCTCGCCTTATCACAGCGGGAAGGAAAAACTCGGAAATTGCTAGTGAGCTTTTTCTTAGTGAAGGACATGTGCGAAATACACGTGCGGAGATTTTCAGAAAAGTAGAGGTTAGAAACAGCAAGGAGCTTGCGGTCTGGGGCGCAAAGCGCGGATTGTGAATTGTGTTGTCAACTACGCAGTAAACAGTAATGTACCAGACCAAACCGTGTGTGTTTAATATCTAAATTACAGGAAGCTTCTCTTTGGCCCAACAACGATTTTGCCGCGTTCTTAAACCATTACTCATGAGTTGATACTTCTTCTCTGAGAAAATGATAAAAAAATATTGGGGGAATAATTGTGAAAAGAAAATTGCTTAGCGTAGTTTTGGCATGTGTCATGATCCTGTCTCTGGCACCCACCATAGCACTAGCAACATCCACATTCAAAGATGTACAAAACCATTGGGCTCAGACGGCAATTGAAAAATGGAGCAGTATGGGGATAGTGATGGGCTCAGATGGTGCGTTTCGCCCAAATGATCCCATTACTCGCGGAGAAATGGCGGTAGTAATTGACCGCATCATGAAATACCAAACACTGTCACAGAAAACGTTTTCAGACCTTGGAACAGCATTTTATACAGATGCTATACTAAAGGCCAATGCAGCCGGAGTAATATTGGGTGACGGAAGTTCAATACGCCCCAAAGACAGCATTACCCGCGAAGAAGCGGTCGTAATGTTGGGGCGTGCACTTGGACTTTCTGAGGACGCTGCCGGAAAAAATGGTTTTGCAGATAGTTCAAGCATTTCCACATGGGCGTTGGGATATGTAAACGTAATGGTAAGCAAGGGGTATGTACATGGCGCGGACGGCAAATTCAGTCCGAAGGCCTCAATTACGCGGGCTGAAATTATTACGATTCTTAATAACGCTGTTGCCGAACTTTGCACGGAAGCAAAAGAGTACACCGGCGATGTATCCGGCACGGTAATAATAAATGTTCCCGGCGTAACACTCAACAACATGACAATTAATGGAGATTTGATTATTGCCGAAGGCGTCGGATCGGGGAATGTCAATTTAAACAATGTTAAAGTCACCGGCAACACAATTGTCCGCGGTGGTGGAGAACACTCAATTTATTTCAATAATGTAACCGTCGAGGGTGGAATAACAGTCCGAAAGGACGATAATGGGACTGTTCGAATTGTGGTTTCTGGCTCCAGCGAAATCAACGCGGTTTTTCTTGAGTCCGGCGCAATTCTAGTTACTCAGCAATTAACCGGTGGTGGGATAAAGCAGGTTACTATTTCTGCTGATTTTATCGGAAATAATCCAGTTGGATTGGTCGGAGCTTTTTCCTCAGTCACAAACGAGAATGCAGGAGCGCAAATTGTTATGACTGGGGCGACAATAACCAATTTAAACCTCGGCGCAAGTGCTACGATTACCGGTACGGGCACAATTACCAATGCAAATGTTGACAAAGATGCCGGCGCGGACTCAAAGCTTTCTGTGAAGCCCGGCAATATGACAGGTGTCGGCGCATCCGACGTTACTGTTACAGGCAGTAACGGAAGTACTGGCGGCGGATTCATTGCGGATACAGCGGCTCCAACAATGACAAGCCTTACCGCAACGGTCAATGGGGCCACTTCAACGAGTACAAATGGTACATTCTCGGCGTATGTTGGAGATACAGTCTCTTCAATAAAGATTCTCATGAGCGAGAAAGTCACCCTTGTGGGGACACCTGTTGTCACGATGTCCGGCGGAAGCATTCCTTCTGGTACAGAATATGGCACCGTGACGCTCGACAGCAGCGATGCAAGCGGAAAGACGCTTATAATTACTCCGAAAACAGGCAACGAAACAGCCGGACTTACCGGAACGTTTGCCTTTGCGCTTGCAGTAGGTTCGGTCAAGGATAGTTCGAATAATGCAAGCGCGGCAATGAACTTTACGCTTACCGTGACCACGGATACAGCGGCTCCAACAATGACAAGCCTTACAGCAACGGTCAATGGAGCTACTTCAACGAGTACAAATGGTACATTCTCGGCGAATCTAGGGAGTACCGTCTCTTCAATTAAGGTTATTATGAGCGAGAAGGTAACCCTTGTGGGTACGCCTGTTGTCACAATGTCCGGCGGAAGCATTCCTTCCGGCACAGAATACGGCACCGTGACGCTCGACAGTAGCGATGCAAGCGGAAAGACGCTTATCATTACTCCGAAAACCGGCAACGAAACGGCCGGGCTTACCGGAACCTTCACCTTTGTTCTTGCGGCGGGCTCACTCAAGGACAATTCGGATAACCAAAGCGAGGAAATAGCCTTTACGGTGACCATTGTAAACGCATCGGCGTCAGGGGAACCTGCGCTCACGTTTGATATGATTAAAAACAGCAACACCGACGCGCAATCTATCACATCTAACCTGACCTTGCCGACTACACTTACAGGTGCGACAGTTTCCTGGTCTTCGTCAGATACAAATGTAGTTAGCAATACTGGCGTCGTAACCAGAGATTCAACAAACGACAAGACCGTTACCCTTACGGCAACGGTCAGCTATGGCTCCAATGTCTTGACAAAAACTTTCGACCTAATTATCCGCAACTCCGGAATAACAAATGTCGTCACCGATAACAACGACGACAGTTATTATGAATCAGGCTACCCGATGGCGACGGTCACTGGCGGCAAAGTTGTAATAAAAATCAAACTGAAGAAAGCCGCCGAGGTCTATGTTACAGGAAATCAAGCAAACTACGAATTTGATTCTTCGGTGACTGGCGTGCTGGGCGGATACGCGGATTTATATGATGGTAGTAGTCCGACCGATGACCCGATTACTATTGAATACTACGGTTACCAGAAGGTGACGGACACAACACAGGAGTACACACTGACGACGAGTATCAGCCCGATGTCCGGACACGAGATTAAGCTCAGCTTTGTCATCAAGGACGGCGCCTACACATCGGCAAATGTCACCGCCGTCACCTTTGACCTTGCCACCACCACAGCCGTCGACACGACAGCGCCAAATATTCTTACGGATGCCTATATTAACAGCGACAAAAACAAAATCACACTATACAGCGAAGAGGCGCTCGACACCTCCAGTGTACCGGCCACAACTGATTTCGTACTGTCAGAAGGCACTGTGACCGGCGTTGCCGTCACCAATTCATCAACGCATGGAATGCTCGGTGGCTGGATTACCCTCAATGTTTCGGGCGTAACATCGACCGCAAGCCTTACCCTGTCTTATACCAAGGCCACAAACCCAATCCGTGACGCCAGCCACAACGCCGTGGGCTCTCGGAGTTTTGACGTTGTTTTGGCAGCACCGGGGATTTCAGCGGTCTATGTCAACGCGGCAAAAGGGTATATTACGGTAGTGATGAATCCGGGCATCTACCATAACGGGTATGATAACATAACTGCAAGTGATTTTACAGTTATGAACGGTAGCAATGCAGTGACATTGAGTAACAATATCGGGAGGTCGTCTAGTATCCCTTGTGACTGGGTTACAATGACTTTTACCCCGATTACATCCGGAACGCCGCATATTTCAGTGTCGTACACGCCGAAGAGCGGCTTAACAGACTGGGCCGGGGACGCTGTTCCGACAGCTGCCATTCAATATACACGCACAGTCAGCTATATTTCTGCTGTTTCCAACTCTGTCACTGCGGCATATGATTCAAGTTCGAATATAGTGACGCTGACATTTGACAGCAACATGAGCCTAGATCGGAGCAGCTTCCTCGGCTCATACTTCAGCCTGAACATCGGAGGGAAAGATTATTCGCTACGTGGCAGCTGTGTCAGCGCTTTCTCGTCTCCGAATGTCCTCACAATCTATTTAGCCCAGCAAACACATATTCCTACCATCACCTCAGGCACAACCTTAACGTATTCCAATGCGAACTCGCGACACAATAGCCCAAGTGACCAGGCCGGAGCGTTTTTGGACAGCTTTGGGCCGATAACTGTGAACAATAGCTCAGAACCCTAATATCAGTAATAAGAAAAACCTAAGTATCAAAAAAATTGCCGAGGCTGTACCAGGCAATTAAACGTCAGGAGGCCCTGTCCTTTGCGCACAGGGCCTCTTTCACAGAACGAAAAAAAGGGGTTAATTTTATGCATACAATCAAACGCAGTCTCGGTGTTCTTATCACAACGGCTATATTAATTTCGATTCTCGGAATTTCAGCATTTGCAGCAGAGGAAAACGGTTTTCAGTACACAGTGACAAATGGAGAGGCCGAGGTTACGGGGTACACAGTGACCATCGGAGCTGTTACCATCCCGGACACATTGGGCGGATATCCTGTAACAGGTATTGGCGGCTGGCTATTTGCTGAAGATGGATGTTATGAAGGTGTCGAATTAACCAGTGTCAGCATACCAAAAAGCGTCAAAAGCATTGGAGAGGGGGCTTTCATGTGCTGCCCAATAACAGATATCACCCTCCCGCAAGGATTGGAAAGCATTGGCGAATATGCCTTTTCTTCTACAGGTTTAACTAATATTTTTATTCCAAGTAGCGTGACAAGTATTGACGTTGACGCTTTCGGCGGCTGCTACGATTTAACCAATATCACCGTTGAAGCCGGGAATACAAATTACAAAAGTTCCGGCGGGGCACTTTACAACTATGCGGGTACAACTTTAATATCGTGTCCGGCAGGTTTGACAGGGATAACGATTTCGAATGGAGTTAAAAGCATTACAGAATCGGCTTTTGAAGGCTGTGCCAACATTACAGATGTGATCTTGCCGCAAACGCTTACAAATATCGGCGGAGGGGCTTTTATTAACTGCACGAGTCTTAAAAGCATCAGCATACCTCAAGGTGTTACAAAAATCGGCGAAAGTACTTTTAATGGCTGCAAAGATTTAATTAATGCCAGCATTCCGCAATCGGTCACGAGTATCGGCGGCTATGCGTTCAATTATTGCACTAGCCTAAAGTCAGTTACGATAATGAACAGTACTTTGACGATTGAAAAATATGCATTTAACGGCTGCGAGAATTTCACGATATGCGGCCTTGTCGGCTCAACGGCACAGATATATGCCGTTGCCAACGGGCTTCAGTTTGTTGCGATAAGTGTAGGCAAAACCGCAGCACCCACCAAATCCGCTGTGCTGGTCAATGGGAGCAGCGTAGCATTTCAGGCATATAACATTGACGGCAGCAACTATTTCAAGCTGCGTGACCTTGCAAAGGTGTTAAGTGGCACAGCAAAGCAGGTCGAAGTGAGCTGGGACGCTGCAAACAATGCAATCAACATGACAACTGGCAAGGCTTATACCTCCGTCGGAGGCGAGCTTGCCGTATCGGGAGATACGGTGAATAAAGCTGCAACACTCACTACTTCAAAGGTTTATTTGAACGGCTCTGTAATTACTGTAACAGCCTACAATATAGGTGGCAACAACTACTTTAAGCTCCGTGACGTTGCCGCGGCAATCAACTTCGGTGTCACTTGGAACGGTACCACAAACACAATCGGAATCGATACATCAACGGGCTATACGGCATAAAAAATAATATGGGATACTCAAAGACAACAAACACACAAGTTGAGATTTGGCGATTGGAAGCTACAGGCTACTCAAATCATAGCTGGATTTATTATCAAAATGGTAGCGAAAATTTGTCGCTCTATAAAATTCGTACTGATGGCAGCGAAAACCAGCTGGTGCAATAGACGATTCAAAGTCCATGTAGTTCGTTTAAAAGCAAAGGCAATTCTATTTGAATTAAGATGGAAAAACAAGAGGGGGATTATCAATGAACACGAATACGGGTAACAGGATTAAAAACGCGGCTGAGGCGGTAGGATTGATTTGTGGGATAGGTGCGGTGCTTTTAGGAGTATCCTACTGGGTTACGCTAAGGAGTTGGATTGGCTTTTTATTGTTTGTAGTAGTAGCCGGCTTCGGAATATTTTTTGCTTGGCTTTGGAAAATAGTTATATCGGGCTTTGGGGAATTGGTTGCGAATTCGGGCGAGGGAATCACATTATTGAGAAAACTTAGCGAAAATATAAATGTATCTACACCTGAAGCAGAAACAATTGATGAAGGGTTGTCAATCTTAGAAGAAGCTGAACTAGCAGTTATGCCAGAAAATAAGCAAAAAAAAATGATGAAGCAACGCAATTCTAATATTAATAATAATCAAGAGTCTGAATTTCCAGAAGAACCTCTCGAGTTCTGTTTTTATTGTGGCGCGGATCTTAAAGGAAATCAAACCGCATGTCCTTCTTGCGGAGGAAAGCTTAAGTAGTTTATTTCAAATATTAGGCGGCGCTTCGGGCACTATGCCATCGGGCGCGCCATAACAACCAAAGATAAGACGCTGAAAAACATCAATCCGAAGGAAGACCACACCATTCATCCGGTGGGCTTTTTCAAGGCCGTATAAGGTGACGCTATGGATAATTAATCAAAAGTATATGTCGGCGTCAACGCCCGCTTTGAGCCGGACGGAAAACTGGACTGCGTCGAAAAAATGATAGTACTTTTGTACCGATATGGGCGACTAAAATATAATAAATTATGCGGTTTTTAGACCGTCATATTTCAGCCGATATTCGACCGGGCTCAGATAACCCAAAGTCGCGTGCATACGCTTCCGATTGTAAAACAGCTCCACGTACTCGAAGACATCTGTCTTAAATTCCTCAAATGTAACATATTTTTTGCGATAAATACACTCCTTTTTTATCGTGGCAAAGAAGCTCTCCGCGCAGGAATTATCATACGGACAGCCCGGTCTGCTCATACTGCTGCGGATATCGTATTGCTCCAGCATATCCCGATAGCTTCGGCTGCTGTATTGGCAGCCCTGTCGCTGTGAAAGATGAGTCCGGAAACATTAAGATTTCGAGCCAAAGCATTTGAAAGGGCACGCTTTGCAAGCTCAGCATCAATTTTCTTGCTGAGCGAATACCCTATGATTTCTCTGTTGTAAAGGTCGATAACTGTTGCTAGATATACCCAGCCAAGGCTTGTCTATATGTAAGTTATATCTCCTGCCCAGACCTTGTTTCGCTCAGCAATCTGAAAGTGCTGCGATACAAGGTCTTTGCTATACTGCCCGTCTGTTTTCCCATTCCTGTATGGACGGTATTTTATATTTGTAACAGGATATAGTCCGTGTTCCCGCATCATGCGCCGCACAGAGTATTCGCTTGTTATCAAGCCTTGCTTGGCCAGTTCACGCTGCATTTTGCGGTAGCCATAGGTCTCGCGGCTCTCTTTGAAAACGCTCTCGACCAGTTCAAACCGCTGCAATTCCTTAAGTCTCTGAATCTCCTTTTTGCTGCGGTATCGCTGCCAGCGGTAGTAATTTGCTTCTTTAAGCCCTAATACCCTGCACATCTTTCCCACTGAGAATTCGGGCCTGTATGTGCTGATTGCCTCATACTTCATCCTTGTGGTTGCATAAAGATGTGCAGGGATTTTTTAGGATTTCTACCTTCTCCTGCTCGTCCTTCAGCTCTTTTTCTCTCTTTTTCAGTTCCTGCTCGAGCTTCTTCACCTTTTGCGACATATCCCGACTTACGATGTTACTTTTTGGAGATTCCTTTCCCTCTGAATAGCTGGGCAGACCTTTAGTTCGGCGGTAATCTCTTACCCATCGGCACACTGTGTTCGTGTCGATTCCAAGTTCCTCGGCTACGCTGGTTGCTGACTTGCCACTCCTCAGAATATGCTCCGCTGTCTGCGTCCTCATCTCTTCGGAATATTTGCTATTATTACTTGCCATGGTTTCTTCCTACCTTTTCTACCCATATGATGGTATCAGAAACCACTGTCACTTTTCCACCGCAGTCCAAATTTTAATTATTGCTTTTCAAGTATATCTTAGAAAATACCCGGCATCCATTTTGCAATCAGTATCCCAATAGCAAAGGATGCGACATTTGCAGAAAAAGCGTATAACCAAGGATGTGCCGTCCTTGTCGGATTTTTTTCATAACGGCGCAGTAGCTTGGCAAAAACTAAACCCTCAATTACAAATACCGCAAGTTCCATCCATACATAATTAAATATAAAGGCTAAAGACCCCTGACTGTAATTAATAATATTAAGTAATACGTTAAGAATAGTCTGTGTCACAATGTTTGTTATTCCAATTACAAGAATTTGTTTTTTTGCCCCGAAGCCAAAGAGCCATGCGATGCCTATCTCAATGGCAATAGTTGCCACAATTCTGCAAAGCAGGGAGAGAATTTCCCATGTGAAATCGTATGTTCGTGATACCGGCATTTCTTTGCCGGCCACAGTTACAGACTGTATATTGAGACCAGTGGCGTCCACAGTATAATAGCTATCGAAAGCATAGCGTTCATAGATGTCGGCGCTGACAATAAAATGACTATATTCCGGGAAATAAATCAGAATTTTATAGGCTTGAGGCGGATAATATGTCCACTTAAAAACGTCGGTTTCAGAGCAATCAGAATAACAGTTTAAAAAGAAAAAACCATCGCTGTCTGAATATGTCTTAAATTTCTCCCAGACCTTCACATCGCCATACGAGTCTCTGAACAAACCGTTCTTACTCCATGGACCGGTAGAGTCCGTGTCAGCAAGAAGGGTAACGTAATATTTTTCATCCTCCAGCCCTTTAAAGCTTAATGTAACAGAGGGCTTTGGACCAATATCTGCCGAGGCCGTTACAGTGAACATGGGGATGAGTAAGACGAAAAATAGCATCACTGCCCATATACGCCTTTTCATAGCCGCTCTCCTTCATAAATTAAAGTCAGATAAATGGTTTATGGATTATTTGAAGCCAAACAAGAAGCAAACGCCAATTCTTTTTCAAGAATCGCTCTCTGTTACAGGGAGCAAGACCTTAATAACAAATTTTTCTTCATCGTTTACAATGTAATAAATCGCCTGTTCGTCACGAATATTGTTGCGACGCTGTATTTCCATTATGAAAAGGCCATCAGTATTTCTCTGCAACTCATAAGTTTCCTTATAACAGACGCCAGTTTGCTCGCTTGGATAGGCATAATAATCTTCCCCGACAGTCAATATGTCTGTATTCCAATTGACTGAAAAAAGCAGGGTGTCAGAACCGCTGATTGTCAGGACGGGCAATACATCATAGTTAAAATCAAATGAGCTGCCTTCGTACCAGCCCGCTTCTGCTACCGCTCCAGAAGCTGTTGTAACGGAGCAGACTGGTGTCGTTTCCGATGATGTCGGCATTGCTTCCGGCGTTGCGTTTCCGCAAGCTGAACAGCATGTAATAAGAGCTGAAATGCTTGCTAGCAAGTAACCGCTTTTCATTATTAACCATCCTTTCTGCTTATCTTTAAAGAGCATGTTGACCATAAATATGAATAATGGGAATGTCATTTCCAGCTTGTCTGCGGTTATTAATAGTTTTCTTTGTATTTTTCAAGCATTGCTCTCGGCAGGCGTTTGTCTGAATCACTTATACTTTCATCGGTAACACTCGTATTGACATACTTCAGAAGCTCAGCCGGAGATTTCGCGCCGTAAAGTGTTAGTCCGGCTATCGTGCCAATTTCTTCATCCGACAGCTTAGCCGCTGCGGAAAGTGGACTGCGTCGAAAAAATGATAGTACTTTTGTACCGATATGGGCGACTAAAATATAATGAATTATGCGGTTTTTAGGCCGTCATGCTTCAGACGATATTCCACTGGGCTCAAATAGCCTAAAGTCGCGTGCATACGCTTGCGATTGTAAAACAGCTCCACGTACTCGAAGACATCTGTCTTAACTTCCTCAAATGTAACATATTTTTTGCGATAAATACACTCCTTTTTTATCGTGGCAAAGAAGCTCTCCGCGCAGGAATTATCATACGGACAGCCCGGTCTGCTCATACTGCTGCGGATATCGTATTGCTCCAGCATATCCCGATAGCTTCGGCTGCTGTATTGGCAGCCCTGTCGCTGTGAAAGATGAGTCCGGAAACATTAAGATTTCGAGCCAAAGCATTTGAAAGGGCACGCTTTGCAAGCTCAGCATCAATTTTCTTGCTGAGCGAATACCCTATGATTTCTCTGTTGTAAAGGTCGATAACTGTTGCTAGATATACCCAGCCAAGGCTTGTCTATATGTAAGTTATATCTCCTGCCCAGACCTTGTTTCGCTCAGCAATCTGAAAGTGCTGCGATACAAGGTCTTTGCTATACTGCCCGTCTGTTTTCCCATTCCTGTATGGACGGTATTTTATATTTGTAACAGGATATAGTCCGTGTTCCCGCATCATGCGCCGCACAGAGTATTCGCTTGTTATCAAGCCTTGCTTGGCCAGTTCACGCTGCATTTTGCGGTAGCCATAGGTCTCGCGGCTCTCTTTGAAAACGCTCTCGACCAGTTCAAACCGCTGCAATTCCTTAAGTCTCTGAATCTCCTTTTTGCTGCGGTATCGCTGCCAGCGGTAGTAATTTGCTTCTTTAAGCCCTAATACCCTGCACATCTTTCCCACTGAGAATTCGGGCCTGTATGTGCTGATTGCCTCATACTTCATCCTTGTGGTTGCATAAAGATGTGCAGGGATTTTTTTAGGATTTCTACCTTCTCCTGCTCGTCCTTCAGCTCTTTTTCTCTCTTTTTCAGTTCCTGCTCGAGCTTCTTCACCTTTTGCGACATATCCCGACTTACGATATTACTTTTTGGCGATTCCTTTCCCTCTGAATAGCTGGGCAGACCTTTATCTCGGCGGTAATCTCTTACCCATCGGCACACTGTGTTCGTGTCGATTCCAAGTTCCTCGGCTACACTGGTTGCTGACTTGCCGCTCCGCAGGATGTGCTCTGCTGTCTGCGTCCTCATTTCTTCGGAATATTTGCTGTTATTACTTGGCATGGTTTCTTCCTCCATTTTCTACCCATATGATGGTATCAGAAACCACTGTCAATTTTCCAC
>Ga0209125_1003395_pt1 | contig 11007 bp, 7 predicted proteins | sample BarGraIncub1131A_FD_184503 | JGI IMG/M metagenome (GOLD analysis project Ga0209125, IMG submission 184503) | Arctic peat soil microbial communities from Barrow, Alaska - Barrow Graham LP Incubations 11-31A (SPAdes) (version 2) | ecosystem: Environmental > Terrestrial > Soil > Wetlands > Peat... | reverse complement strand
CGCGCGCCCTCCACTCGGGCGCGGAGGGCGAAAGCGATGTTGCCCGTCGTGCTCCCCGGCCCAAAGGCTTCCCAGAATTTCAGGCCGTGATAACCGGGAGCCGGTTCGGTGAAAGCCGGGAAATTGCCATTGGCCCAATTGAAGCGGCCAGCGTCAACGAGGACGCCGCCGATCACGACACCATGTCCGCCAATCCATTCGCTGGCCGACGCCACGACAATGTCGGCGCCATGGTCGATCGGCCGCGCCAGATAACCGGCCGCCCCCAGTGTATTGTCGACGACCAGGGGAATGCCCGCCGCGTGGGCGATCTTGGCCAGTGCCGCGAAATCCGGGATCGTCAAGCGTGGAGTGCCAATGGTCTCGACGTACAGCGCCTTGGTCAACGGGCCGATGGCGCGGCGGAAGGCTTCCGGATCGTCACTTGCGACGAACTTCACGACGATGCCGTGGCGGGCCAGGGCGATGGTGAACTGACGATGGGTCTCATTGTAAACGGGGCTGACCGAGACAATTTCCTCACCGCTCTTGGCCAGCGCGGTAAGGGACAGGAAACGGGCCGCCTGACCGCTGCTCACGGCGACGGCGGCAATGCCGCCTTCGAGCGCCGCGATGCGCTGCTCGAAAACGTCGGAAGTCGGGTTGAAGATCCGTGTGTAAACGTTGCCCGGTTCCTCCAGTGCAAACAGGCGGGCGGCGTGGGCCGAATCGTTGAAGGTGAAGGACGTCGTCTGGTAGATCGGCACCGCACGGGCGTTGGTGCCCGGCGCCGGGGCCTGGCCGGCGTGGACCTGAAGGGTCTCGAAACGGAAGTTGTCTCTTGTGCCGCTCATGGTCAGTAGGCCGATCCAGGTTGCGTCCCGGCTTTCACCAGTTCGGGGTAGTGACGTCGCGCGACCTCCACGTGGGAGCGCAACTGGCTCTTGAGAATGTTTTCACCGACCTGTTGAAAGAGTGGGTTGTCGGGGTCGCTGGCCGGGCCACGGGCTTCGGCCGCCAAGGGTGGCGCCAGCGTGAGCAAGGGCACGGTGGCGTCCAGCCGGGGGTTCAGGAAATAAGCGACCGACAGCCGATCTGTGCCGGCCGCGGGGCTGACGACGCGATGCACGTTGGCGCGCAAATAACCATTGGTCGCCAGCTCCAGCATTTCGCCGATATTGACGACCAGCGTTCCGGGTAGCGGTGGTGCCTTGATCCACTCTTCCCCGTTGGCGACTTCAAGACCGCTCTGCACATCCTGTAACACGAAGGTTAGGAAACCGGTGTCCTTGTGCGGCCCAACCCCTTGTTCGCTGCTCGCCACCTCCCGGCCGGGGTAGCGGATGAGCTTGATCAGCACGGTGGGAAGGTCGCCCAGTACCGGATCGAACACGTCCTGCGCTTGCTCCAGCGCGACGGCAAAGGCGCCGAGCAGGCGTAAAGCCAAGGCAGTCAGGCGGGATTCGAATTCTAGCAAGGTCGGCCTAAATTCCGGGATGGCGGCCGGCCAGAGATTCGGGCCATTCAGGCGCAGCCAGGCGGGGGCGTCGGGCGGCAGGACTGGGGCCGGCCGTTCGGCGCCGATATCGAGCTGCTCACGCCAGTCGGTAAGGCCCCGCGTCAGTTCGTGACCGATGCGCGTGTAACCGCGAAATTGCGCTGAACGCACGTTTTCGATGGCCAGCTTCTCAGCTTCCGGCAGGTCGAAAAAGCGGCGCCCCAAGTTCAAGACCTGGCCCGTCAAAGCCTCGGGCAACTCATGGCCGGTCAGGTAGAAGAAACCCTCATTGCGCGCGGCACGCCGCAGCTGGTCGAGGAATTCGGCCCGCCGGGCGGGGCCGGCATCGAAATCGCGCAGGTCAATGGCGGGCAGGGTGGACACTTCAAGGTGAGACATATTGGTGGGCTCTGGCCGGTCTTCCAAGGTCGATTGCCGGCAAGCCTAGGTCGGTGTGCGTACGCGCCAAACAACTATTTCCCGCAATCGATATGCCTTTCGGCATAGAAACGATAGATCGTCTTTGGGCCATAAGCTCAGTGGAAAATCTTTGTTCGATTCGCGATGGCCTCTCCCTAGACTTGGTCCACCAAAAAAAATCTCAGGGGGTTTTTATGAAACGATTGGTTATTGCTGTTTCGATTGGTCTGATCGGTACCGTGGACTTTCCGCTGGCCGTCGCCGCGGATGTCTCGACGGTATCCCTGGAGCAGGTTGTTGTCACCGCCCAGCGCCGGGAAGAGTCTGCCCAGAAGGTGGGCGTCGCGATCTCCGTGCTCTCCGGCGACGAGCTCGCCGAGCGCGGCGTGCGCAATGTAAACCAGTTGCAGGATCAGGTGCCCAGCCTCGAAGTCGAGCCGGCCTTCGGCGGCGGCCAGCCGCAGTTCCGTATTCGCGGCGTCGGGTTTCAGGATTACGCTTCCAACAACTCCTCGACCGTCGGTATCTATGTTGATGAAGTGGCCTACCCGCTGCCCGTCCAGACGCAGGGCCTGCTGTTCGATCTGGACCGAGTGGAAGTGCTGCGCGGGCCGCAAGGCACGCTCTACGGGCGAAATACCACAGGTGGTGCGATCAATTTCCTGTCCCGCAGGCCGACCAATACGTTCGAGTCGGGCGTTACCGTGGGTTACGGCTCATACAATGAAAAAACCCTCGAAGCCTACTTGTCGGGCCCTTTCAGCGAAGCGCTGCGCGGCCGTTTTTCCTTCGCCACGCAGCAGGGCGGTGGCTGGCAGCATAACCGGGTGACCGGCGAAACGCTGGGGGACAAGGATATTTCGGCCTTGCGCGGCCAGCTCGAACTGGACGCGACGCGGGACCTGAAGATCAACCTGAACGCCCATTACGGCCAGGACAAATCCGACTCGCAAGGGCTCTATCTCTTCGCCGCACATGGCGCGCAGCCGGCGGATAGCGACCACAAGGCGACCGGCTGGGGGCTCAATCCGACCTTTGCCCGGGATACCGGCATCGCCGCCGGCAGCAAGCCGTCCCGGGACAACCAGTCGGACGGCGTCGCACTGACCGTGAACTGGGATCTGGACGCGGTGAAGCTCAGTAGCATTACCAGCAACGAGAATTTCCGCCGCCGCGAGTTCTCCGATTGGGATGGTACGTCGCAGGCCCAGGCCGACACCTACTGGCACAGCGATGCCCGGATCTTTTCCCAGGAACTGCGCTTGGCCTCGAACAAGCCGGCGCGTTTCAACTGGCTGGGCGGCCTTTACTACGCCAAGGAGAAGCTCGACGAGAAGTTCTATTCCGATTTTTCGCAAAGTCTTTCGCTCCCCACGGTGTTGACCCAGTACTCGCAGGAAGCCGAGACCAAGAGCGTTTTCGGTCAGGTGGACTATCTTCTGGCCGATCGTCTGAAGGTGATCGCCGGTTTGCGGCATGAAAAGGAAAACCGCGAGTTGCAAAACCTGACGACGCGCTTTGCCGCCTCGCCGGTGTTCTTCGTGCCGCTGAGCAACCGCAGCCTGGATACGGAAGCGACCTCCGGTAAGCTCGGCCTGGAATATCAGTGGACGAACAGTAGCCTGATCTACGGCACCATCAGTCGCGGCGTGAAATCCGGCGGTTTTACCGCCTATAACACCACCAGTCTTGCCCAGCTCACTCCCTTCCTGCCGGAAACCCTCTGGAGTTATGAAACCGGTTTCAAGAGCGACCTCTCGTCGAGCTTGCGGCTCAATGGCTCACTGTTCCACTACGACTATCACAACCAGCAGGTGCTCGGCGCCGTGCTCGATCCGATCTCTGGAACGTTCATCGGCAAGATCGTCAATGCGCCAAAATCCGAAATCAACGGAGCGGAACTGGAACTGGAATGGCGCCCGCTCAATGGCCTGAAGATCACCCAGGCCTTGGGTTACAAGGAAGGCCATTTCAAGGAATACCACTCCAACTTGGTCGGCGACCAGTCCGGCCACCCGCTCTTCTTCCCGAAACTGAGCTACGGCGGGTCGGCCACGTACGGCTGGGGTGCCAAGGACTACCACTTCAAGCTGCAGGGGGATTACAGCTATCACGATACCTATAAGTCATGGCTCAACGACCTCGATCCGAGCACCAACTACGACGTGAAATCGTATTGGTTGGCCAATGCCCGTCTGGAAGTGCTGCCGCCCGATTCGCGCTGGTCGGTGGCCGCCTATGTGCGCAACATCTTTGACCAGAAGTACGACCTGACCCGCAATTTCTTCCTGCCGGGTCTGCCGGTGGCGGCGGCGGGCCAGCCGCGCACGGTGGGCGTGCAGCTCAGTGTGGTTTACTGAACCACCGGGGTCGTCCGCGCCGGCCGTCGGGTAGCGTTGTCGTGAGTGCGTTCTTCGCACGGAACCTGCCAAGCAGGAGGCCATCGGGCCGCCTACTTGGCTGCGCGCTGGCCTTTGTTCTGCTCATCGCCGCGGGTGGTAGCGCTGCCCGCGATGGGGTGATCATCGGGCTGCAAATGGAGCCGCCCATCCTGGATCCCAGCGTGGCCGCGGCCGCGCCGATCAACGAGGTGGTATACGGCAACGTCTTCGAGGGGTTGGTGCGCCTGGCGCCCGATGGGACCCCGGGGCCGGGGCTAGCACAGTCGTGGAAGATATCGGCGGATGGCCTAAGCTATGTCTTTCAGCTGCGCGCCGGGGTGCGCTTTCACGACGGAACGCCTTTTGATGCGCAGACCGCGCGCTTTACCCTCGAACGCGCACGGGCGGCGGCGTCCACCAATCCGCAGAAGAGCGCGCTGGACGCCCTTCGCACGGTCGAGGCCAGCGATCAACTGACCCTGCGTCTGCAACTTCGGCGCCGTTCCGGCAGTCTGCTGCAGACCCTCGGTCTGGGCGCTCTGGTCATGGTCGCGCCACCCTCGGCCGCCAGCAATCCGCTCCATCCGGTCGGCACCGGTCCCTATCGTTTCGTCGACTGGCGGCGCGGCGACGCCATCGATCTGGAACGCAATGGCGACTACTGGGGGGCGCCGGCCCACATTCCCCGGCTGACCTTCAAGTTCATCGGCGAGGCGGCCGCCGCTTACGCGGCACTGATGGCCGGCGACATCGACGCCTTTCCCAATTACCCATCGCCGGAAAACCTAGCCCAGTTCAAGGCCGATCCTCGTTTTCGGGTGTTCACCGGCTCGACGGAAGGCGAGACCGTTCTGGCCTTCAACAATCGCCATGCGCCGCTCAATGACGTACGGGTGCGTCAGGCAATCTCCCACGCTCTCGACCGGCGGGCCATCATCGACGGGGCCATGTACGGTTACGGCGAACCGATCGGCAGCCATTTTCCCCCTGGTCGCCCGGCCTCCGTCGACCTTGCCGGGCGCTACGCGCACGATCCGGCGCGGGCACGGCAACTGCTCGACGAAGCCGGCTATCGCGATGGCTTGGACCTGACCCTGAAACTGCCGCCGCCGCCTTACGCACGCCGAGCCGGCGAAATCGTTGTCGCCCAACTGGCCGAAGTCGGCATCCGCGTCCGCATTGAAAACCTCGAGTGGGCCCAGTGGCTCGATCAGGTCTATACACGTCACGAGTTTGACCTGAGTCTCGTAGTCCATGCCGAACCTTTCGATTATGTCGTCTATGGGCGTGACGACTACTACTTTGGCTACACGAGCCCGTCTTTCAAGGAACTTCTGGCGACGCTGGAAGACAGCACCGACGAAGGTGAGCGACGGGCCATCTTGCAGCGTATCCAGCGGCGCATCGCCGACGACGCGGTCAATGGCTTCCTCTTTCAGTACCCCAAGCTGGGCGTCTGGGACGCGCGCCTGAAGGGCGTACGGGTGGGCGGCGTCGTCGACGGCAACGAAATGGCCGGTGCGTGGTTCGATGGCGCGGAACGCACTGGCCGCGCCGCCCGGCGTGCGCTCCCGCTGACCGCCAGCGGCGCGACGGCGGCGGTCGGGGGGGGGCTGCTCGGACTCGCCATTCTCCTGGGCTGGCGCTATCTGGGACTGCTCCCCTTGCTTCGGCGATTGGGCAGCCTGCTCGTTACGCTGCTGGCCGCCAGCGTCGTCGTCTTTGTCGCCCTGCAGATCGCGCCCGGCGACCCGGCGCGCTACATGCTGGGCCTCAATGCACCATCGGAGGCGGTCGAACTCCTGCGTCAGCAACTGGGTCTGAATGCCTCAGCGTGGCAGCGCTATGTCCTGTGGGTGGCACACTTGGTCGGGGGCGATTTCGGTACCAGCTATACTTATCGGGTGCCGGTCGGCGGGCTGATCGCCGACCGGCTGCAGGTCTCCCTGCCGCTGGCAGTTTACGCTCTGCTGCTGGCGCTTGGCATCGGCCTGCCGATCGGCATCTTCACGGCGGCCCGGCGTGATCGACCGGCCGATACCATTCTCTCCGGCCTGAGCCAGTTCGGCGTGGCCTTGCCGAATTTCTGGCTGGGCATCCTGCTGGTCATGATCTTTGCGGTCGGATTGCGCTGGACGTCGGCCGGTGGATTTCCCGGCTGGGAAGGCGGATTCTGGCCTGCTGTCAAGGCGCTGAGTCTGCCGGCCCTGGCCCTGGCCATCCCGCAGGCCGCCATTCTGGCCCGGGTGCTGCGTGCCGCCCTGCTCGAAACGCTACCCGAAGAATACATGCGTACTGCCCGCGCCAAGGGTTTGAGCCACGATCGCGCTATTCTGCGTCACGCCCTGCCCAACGCGCTGATCCCGGTGCTGACCATCCTCGGCATGCAGTTTTCCTATCTTCTGGCGGGCGGCGTCATCATCGAGAACGTGTTCTACCTGCCCGGTCTCGGACGGCTCGTCTTTCAGGCGATTACCCAGCGCGACTTGATCGTTGTGCAGGGCGTCGTCCTGGTCCTCGTCTTTGCCGTGGTCACCGTGAGCTTCCTGGTCGATCTGGCCTACGGCGCGGTCGATCCGCGCTGGCGGCAGGGGAGACGTGGGTGAGCGCCGCTCGCGGAAGCCGGACCGGCGGTCGGCCACTGTCCCGGTCTTTTCGCCTGGGCGCCGGCCTGACGGTGCTGTTTCTCTTCTGCGCGCTGCTGTCGCTGGTGTGGACGCCTTTTGACCCGGCCGCCATGCTGATTAGCGACAAGCTGCAACTGCCGTCGCCGACACACTGGTTGGGCACCGACCATCTGGGGCGCGATGTGCTGTCTGCCATCATGGGCGGCGCGCGCACTTCGCTCGGCGTGGCCTTGGTCGCGGTCGGGCTCGGCATGGCCGGCGGCGTTCCGCTCGGACTGTGGGCCGCGGCCCGCCAGGGCTGGGTGGACGAGATCGTGATGCGCGGCAACGATCTGGTCTTCGCTTTCCCGGCCTTGCTGCTGGCGATCCTGATTACCGCGCTATTGGGGGCAGGCGCGCTCAATGCCATTCTCGCCATCGGGATATTTAACGTGCCGGTGTTTGCCCGAGTCAGCCGGGCCGGCGCCCTCGCGCTCTGGCAGAAGGAATTCATCCTGGCGGCGCGGGTGGCGGGCAAGGGCAGCCTGCGCATCTCGCTGGAACATGTCCTGCCGAATTTGCTCGGTTCCCTGATTGTTCTAGGCACCATCCAGTTTTCCCTCGGCGTTCTGGCCGAAGCGGGTCTGTCGTATGTCGGCCTCGGCGCCCAGGCACCGACGCCCAGTTGGGGGCGCATGCTGGCCGAGGCCCAGACCCTCACCGCCCTGGCGCCGACGCTCGCCCTTTTTCCTGGGTTGGCCCTGACCGCCACGGTCCTCGGGCTGAACCTCCTCGGCGACGGCCTGCGCGACTGGCTGGACCCCCGCTCAGCGCAAGGAGACGCGTGGTGAGCCTGCTCGACATCCGTGACCTGCGGGTCAGCATCGGCGGGGCTGCTATCCTCAAGTCCCTGTCATTGACGCTCGCGGGCGGCGAAATTCTCGGCCTGGTTGGCGAATCGGGGTCCGGCAAGTCGCTGACGGCACTCTCGGTGATGGGCCTCCTGCCGCCGCAGGCCAGCCGCACCGGCAGTGTCCGCCTAGCCGGGGCGGAACTGACGACGAAGAGCGAAACCGAATTGTGTGCGCTGCGCGGGCGGGAAATGGGGATGATCTTCCAGGAACCGATGAGCGCCCTCAATCCGCTCCTGAGCATCGGACAGCAGGTGGCGGAAACGGTGCGGGTACATCGGCGCGCCAGCCGGCAGGAGGCGGAGCAGATCGCCCGCCACACCCTTGACCGCGTCGGCCTGCCGGCCGAGCGTTTCCCGTTGGGCCTCTATCCGCACGAACTGTCGGGCGGGCAGCGCCAGCGGGTGGCCATCGCCATTGCCATTGCCCTAACGCCGCGGCTGCTGATTGCCGACGAGCCGACGACGGCGCTCGACGTGACGACCCAGGCACAGATTCTCGCGTTGCTGCAACGGTTGGTCCGGGAAGACGGCATCGGCCTCGTCCTGGTCACCCACGATCTGGCCGTGGTGGCCCAGGTGGCCGACCGGGTGGCGGTGATGAAGGACGGAGAGATCGTTGAGCAGGGCAGGATCGGCAAGCTGTTTCATTCGCCCCGCCATCCTTTTCTGAGCACCCTCCTGCATGACGCGGCGCATCGGCCGGTCCGTATGCCGCACCCGGATGCTGCCGCCTCGCCGATCCTCGAGGTCGAAGGCGTGGTACGCGACTATCCGCCGAGCGGGCGATCGCACCGCCGGGGCGGCGAGGCCTTTCGCGCCGTTGATGGCGTATCCCTGTTCATCCGGCCAGGGGAGAATGTCGGCCTAGTGGGGGAGTCCGGTTGCGGAAAATCCACCCTTCTGCGCACCATTCTCGGGCTGGAGGCCGCCCAGGCCGGCGATATCCGCGTCTACGGCGTTTCCCTGGGACGTGCTCAGGGCGCGGCGTTGCGCCAGTTGCGTCGGCAGATCCAGGTGGTGTTCCAGGACCCGTGGGGCAGTTTCGATCCGCGCTGGCGCGTTGAACGCGTGGTGGGAGAATCCTTCCATCTTCTGGAGGTGGCGCCGGCCGCGCGGCAGCGTCGGCGCCAGGTGGAGGAGGTGCTGGAGCGGGTCGGGCTGTCCCCGTCCGACGCCGACCGGTATCCGCACGAGTTTTCCGGCGGCCAGCGTCAGCGCATCGCCATTGCCCGAGCACTGATCACCGAACCGTCGATTCTGGTCTTGGACGAGGCGGTGTCGGCCCTCGATGTGTCGATTCGGGCGCAGATCCTCGACCTGCTCGCGGGGCTCTCGCAGGGGCTCTCCTGCCTGTTCGTTTCTCATGACCTGGCAGTGGTGCAGGCCATCACCGATCGGGTCTATATCATGCATGACGGGCGCATTGTCGAATCCGGCGCGACCGAGGCGGTCTTCAATTCGCCGCAACACCCGTATACGGCTGGCCTCGCGGCGGCGGCGCCGAATCTGGCGCGGGCCTTGCGCCAGCGGGAAGAACAGGCGGCGCGCGACGAGCCGGTGCCGGCGCGCTTGCTGGCGTCTGGCACACTCTTTCGCGTCAAGCGCCGGGTGCAAGGAATAATATGACTACACGCTCTCTGCCGATCCGCCCGCCCGCCTGGGGCTCCTTGACACAAATTCGCCCCGGCCGCTGGGTGAATCTGCAACTTCACCCCGGCCAGGCGAGGGCGGCAACCACGGTCTTTTTGATTCACGGTGTCGGTGGCAACTGTCGGCAATGGCGGGAACAGTGGCGGGCGCTGACGGAGGCGGGTTATCGCGTCGTTGCCTGGGACTTTCCCGGTCATGGACGTAGCCCCGAGCATCGCCGGCACGATAACTACTTGGGGGCCTACTCGGGCCCGTCCCTGGTGGAGGACATCCTGGCGCTGCTGCGCACCTTGGGTGGCGAACGCAACGTCCTGGTCGGGCATTCCTACGGCGCGCGCCTGATTCTGGCCGCTCTGCAGCGACTTCAGGCACGCGGGCGACTGGCGGTCGTCGAGCGGGCGGTCTTGCTGGGCGTGCCTGCCGTCGATACCCAACTGAGCTCTCGTCTTTTTCGTTACCTGCCCGTCTTCCTCCTGGAACGGCTTCGGCCACGTCTGGACGCGGCTTTCGAGCGCCTGGCCTGGCACCCGGATAGCGACGCGGAACTGATCCGGCAGGAGCAGACGATTGCTTCAGGCAATGCGCTCCACGTCATCAAGGCACTCATTAACCAGGCGGCCAGCCTGCAGTCGGCGCGCTTGCACGAGCTGCATCTGCCGATCCTGATCCTCGCCGGCGACCACGACGGCCTGACTCCTCTGGCCGGGGCAGAGGCGCTGGTAGACCTTCTGCCGCGCGGCGCGCTGCGCGTCGTGCCGGGCAGCGGCCACCAGATCATGCTGGAGCAGCCGGCCGAAACGAACCGTCATCTGTTGGATTTTCTGGCCGCCGACAGGGGCGAAGTTCCTCGCGCGCTAGCCCCGTGTGCCGAACGAAGTGGTGGCTGACGGATCAACCTGTTCCGCGCTGCCGCGCGGCTAACGCCACGCGGCCCGATCTGGGGCGGCCCGCGTCACCGCCAGGCGCCTCAGCGGGTTTTCTTCTTCGCCCCGATTTTCTGGGCGACAGCCGCCTTGAAAGCGGCGCTGGGAGCGAAGTGCGGCACCGTGGTCGCCGCGATCTGCAGTTCCTTGCCGGTTTGCGGGTTACGCCCGGTGCGCGCCGCGCGTCTGGCTGGTTTGAACGTACCGAAGCCGACCAGCGTCAGTTTCTCGCTGCGCACCACTGCTTCGACAATGGCGCCAAGTACCGCGTTGACCGCGCGGGCCGCGGCGACCTTACTGATCCTTGCTTCTTTTGCGGCGACTTCGACGAGCCTGACTTTGCTCATTGATCGGGTTCCTGAGTAGAGGTTTGATCGGATATGGCGTGTCGTTAAATTCTATCGGCTGCGCGCGGCGATCCCTACGAAATTGATCGGATATGCTTATTCGGCTTGGGCGGTGAGAAGCGCATGGCTTGGCGCGCAATTCTCCATTTTTTGCCGCCACGTGCCACCCAATGCGCGAGGGGCTCCACGCAATCCGCACTGGTTCGCTTGCGAACCTTTTGGCCCGAGGCCATGCTGCGCGAAGGCTGCGCCGACCGGATTGGCTGGAGGGGGATAGCGCCCGGCGCGTA
>Ga0209125_1003394_pt1 | contig 11008 bp, 14 predicted proteins | sample BarGraIncub1131A_FD_184503 | JGI IMG/M metagenome (GOLD analysis project Ga0209125, IMG submission 184503) | Arctic peat soil microbial communities from Barrow, Alaska - Barrow Graham LP Incubations 11-31A (SPAdes) (version 2) | ecosystem: Environmental > Terrestrial > Soil > Wetlands > Peat... | reverse complement strand
ATAGACCCGGTATAGGAGCATATACTGACATCCGCCTCTTGGATAGACTGAACGAAGGAATTTAGGACATAGATCCTGTGAGACATGGAAGGGTAAGTTACCAGAGATAATGCGGACATCCATCGTAGCCATAATTTAACAAAAAAGCATAGCTCTCTTTAAGTCACCTATCTATGCCCATATAAATACAATAATTCAATATATACCAAGAAGGTTTCTTTTTAAAATGATGAAATACTAAGAATGAGTGAGATATCAAGAGTAATTTATAATATAGAGAGGAAGGTGATGGTCTATTGGTTAGCTGGATGGTTTTTCACATATCCAATAATAATGAAATTCATAAAGCACCGAAATCTTATTATAATGACGAAAAAACAATTATTTAATTAGCTAACACTACAATATTAGAAGTCGTAATTTTTTACAAAGTATTTGCGTATACAATTCCAACTGAAAAAGAAAAACAAGTACTCTATGACTTATTAGAAAAAAAATATCCTTTAATTTGGAACGAATGCCCATACATTACTAGGCGATATATTTAATACGAATCGTTTATTTCAAAGCAAAACCAAAAAAATGTTTGAAGTTATATTAGACTTTGCAGGGCCATTGCTTGCGGAGGCTAGCGATATGCAGAGGGCAGAAGCCGCTATTTCATTTTCAATAATTGTTTGGAACTTATCTTTAATGCCTATAGACGAGAAAGAGAAGCAGAAAGAATAACTAATACCTATGGAGATATAGATAAAAAGTTTTACAATAATATAGAAAAAGCATATGATAATGCTCTAGATTATATTTTTAAAAATGGCTTGGAAAACATATTTAAAGACAAAGCTTCAGAAATTCAATATGCTGCCAGTGGAATTGGGTGGGGATTTGGAGATTATATAGATGAATTATATTGCAATTACTATGGGTGTGAAGTTGATGAATAAACTAAACTTAAAGGTTAAAACACTCAAAAACAAAATAACACCAGGTAAAGTAGCAATATATTTAACAAAGAAATCACGCGTATCTTAGCGTGATTTTTTACATGAAATTTAAACTTTTTAATAGTTATGTCTTTAATTTAATATATACCATTTTATCTGATAATATATAATGCCTATTTCTACCGTTTGATTTTGCTATAATTGGGTTTTTAGGAAATGGCGAAAAATTATTAGGATCAATCAATCCATGTCCATGGTGTTCCAAAATATATTTAATTGTCAGGACCTAATTGAATTATTTAAAGATGAAGCTGGACAAAAGTATATAGAAAATAATAACTTAAAAGATAGGGTTAAGCAGAGGGTAATTAAAGGCGGACATGGAATACCTGAGGATACCGTTGAAAGAAGGTATTATGCCTCATTAAAGAATTTAAAAGGAGCCATTGAAATATGCGATGAAATCAATGTGTATGATAATACAGAAATATTTAAGGAAATAATTGATTTCAAGGATGGCAATATAATTTGGAAAGATAAAAATATGCCAAGTTGGACAAATGATTTATTAAAGAAGTGGCTATTAAATATTATTATATTTAATAGCTACTTCTTTAGAAAGAGATCCTAAAGAGCTAGATTTAGGCAATGCTATTGGACTTAAATTTTAACTTGGTATAAGAGGCATGGTGAAAGTGGGTTAACTACAGTAAAAGTGGAACAAACACATTAGTAAAAAAGGCTGAAGAGGGTACATATTATATATAATGGTACCTTCTTTTTTTTATACATATATACCCAAGGGTCTGGCCCCTTACATAGGTTGGAAGTGAAACGAACAAGCTATGTTGCTACTAGGTATATCAAAAGAGGATCCGCTGATTTAGAAGAAAGTATTAGATTATTGTATTAAGTTTTATTTCAAGTATAAACCAGGAACAACAACTGAAACACCAAGAGCCCCACAGGGTAGAATTGATTGCACTAGCTTTGACATTAAAGAAGAATGTTTTGGTATTATGAGTGAAGCGAATTTGCTATATGTTAACTTAGCGGTCGCTATTAATTCAAGATAATTATGATATAATAAGCATAAAAGGGGTGATGTATGATATGAGTAAATATTATTACCTAAAATATTATGATAAGACAGTTGCAGAAATTAATATAGATAATAAAACAATGGAAATAATAAATTTAGATTTGTTTTTTGATAGAAGAAATAAAAATATAATGAATTCAGCTCAGTTTGATAATTGGGTTAGAAATAGAATAAGACCAGTAAGTCAAGTTGGATTTAATTCATTTTTAGCATCATTAGATTTAAAGGAAGATGAAGAAGACCTTTATTTTAAGGTGTTTATAGCAACTAGAGGAATAAACATTAAAGATAAATTGTGGTTAGCATTTAATGAAGATGAGATCTATGACGAATCTTCACCTTGGTCATCAATAATGATAGATGATGGTAAAGTAATAAATCATTCCTTTGATTTATTAAAATTAAATGCAACAAAGACAAAACTAAATATTGATGGAGCTTGTAATAAAGACCTAGCGAGGATTAAAGGTAATTTATGTGTGGTTAAGGAAAGATTACAGACTAATTCATATGATAATGTCTCTGAAGAGCTAGCTTATGAAATAGCAAATAGATTAGGGATAGAATGCTCTCCAGCTGGAGCATTGCCAAATGGTCTATGTTTCTCAGTAATAGATGAAACTAAAGACTTAAGTCCTGCTAATGTTTTAATTGGTTTAGACCAAGGAAGCTTTGAAGATTTTTATAAGTTATTTCTAAAAATTCCATCTCCTAATAAAACTAAATTCGATGTACTTAGAATGGGATTATTTGATGTTATTACGCGTCAGATGGATAGAAACTATACTAATTTTTCTTTTTATAAATCAAATGGTATTTTACAATTTTATAGGTTATATGATAATGGGTTATCTTTATTTGCATCTTCAAGGTATAGAGAAGAGTTAGATTGTTCATTAGGTTATGGAGAAACTTTAGAAAGCAAACTAAAATTCATAGTACGTGAGTTAAAGAAATTAAAGGTTGAATTTATATTTTATGATAGATTAGATAAAGACTTTTTAGAGAAGATTAGTCAAAGTTATGCAGAGTATATAAAATCTACAAATGGCAATAACATAATAAATGTGATTGACTGGGTATTAAAACAACAAACACACGTTGAAGAATTACTTAACACATATAATATTAAATTTAAACAATAATAAGAAACTACAATAATAAAGGTAACAGCAAAAAGTTTATTTTATAGAGAAATCTATAGGGTAGGCTTTTTATAACTATTTAAAACGACAAATTAGTACTTATTTGCAAAATGTTACTTTATATAGAGTAAATTAGGAATAAATGTAGAATCATAGTTTATGGAAGCTAAAACAATTTAGAGGGACAGCAAAAATTAATTGGGGGGACTTTGATTATGATAAACAAAAAAAGAGTAATTATATTAATTTCAATAATAATTGTTGGAGTAATCTTCGCAACATTTTATTATATGAATAAAGCACAGGTATATAATAAAACGTTAACAGCTGCTAATAAGGTTGTAGTTACTGAAGAATATAATAAAGCAATAACATTGTATGAAGAAGCGTTAAACTATAAAAAAGATCCAGAGGTAAATAAAAAAATAGCTTTAGTAAATCTTTTGATAAAATCAAAAGCAACTTATACTGCTGCAATTAAACAAACAACTGATAACAACTACCTAGGGGCTATAGATAACTTTAAGAAAGTAGACAAGCAAGACACTAAAAGATATTCAGTAGCTCAAAGCAAAATTAGTGAATGTACAAAATTATATGTAGAAGATAATATAAGAAGGGCTAAGGATTATTTAATAAGTGGTAAATTTGATGAAGCAAATAAGGCATTAGACAATATATTTAAACTGGAAGTTAATAATGTAAATGCTGACAAAGTAAAAGATTATATTAAAAAGGCAATTCAAAAACAAAAATATGCTGCTGTACAAGTTAAAGCTATTAGTAAGTAATGAAAGAACATATAGGAAGTGAGAGTGGATGGAAATAGTGTTTGAATTGTTAACGAAGTTTTGGTATCTATGGCATCTTTGTAATAGAAACTAAGAATTATAAAGGGTGGATTGTTGGTAATGAATTTGATAATAATTGGAAACAAGTAATTTATAAGCGTAAAGAGAAAATATTTATGAGTGAAGCGAGTTTGCTATAGAACTTTTAAAACTTTAATTGAAAACTTGAAGTAACATTCGCCAAAGAAGATTTACAAAAAAGGAATTAATAGATTTAGGATTGTAGGAAAGTAGCAAAGACTGCTATATGGGGTATGTGGTAGCTTAAAACTTATACCTGAAATAAATATACCAAGTTTTACAAGAGTCTCTTTGGAAAAGAAAAACGTAAATTCAATTAAAGAGACTTTTGGGGGAGTCGGAAGCAACCCCGTTACAGAAATTGGTGCTATATTTGGCGTAATTTGTAGAAAAATGGTATATTTAGCGCAATTATAGATTTAAATATGGTAAAATGATGTGGGGCGGAGTGATATTAGGGTGGTTGATAAATGAAAAAGAATATATTTAAATCGTTAATAGTATTTTTAATTTTAGCTATGAGTATGAGTGTTTTTCCAACCGTTGTTTTTGCAGCTGGAGATTTGTTTGAAGTTGATGGATATGATTGTAGATTAGATAAACCTACTTCTGGACCTGACACAAATAAATGGCATGTTCATGTAAATGATTCAAAAGGAAGAGAAGTAGGAGTAGAATCGGTAGATGGTTCACCTAGCCATAAACAAACTTTGTCAAGAGTTCCCAATAAAACAAAAGCAAAAATTAAAAGTCATGCTAAATGGAAAAAAGGTGTGAAGGAACAAGCCAAATTAGATAAGGCTACAGCTCAAATTAAAAGTAGAGGTCTCAACTTAAATAAAACTGGTGATATAATAATAGCTATAGCAATAGTTGCTGCAGCTACACTTACTTGGTTTTTTCCAGGTGATGATATTGCATCATGGGGTAATCTTTTAAGAGTAATAACTACATAACTGATAATACTAAGATTCCGCCCCCATAACATAACCGGAGGAGAGCAAATGAGTATACATATTAATAATGTTACTAAAAAATATGGTAATGTAAGAGTTTTAGATTCTATAACATTTGAAATTCCTCAAAATACCATTACTGCGATAGTAGGTAAAAATGGGTCTGGAAAAACAACATTAATAAAATGTCTTAGCACGTTATTAATTTTTGATTCTGGGAAAATTTCTATTTTGGGAGAAAGTGTGGAGCAGAAGAATTTTAATATAATAAGAAATACTATTTCAGTTTGTCTAAATGAAGGTAAAAATTTATATTTAAATTTGACTCTCATTCAAAACATTGAGTACTTTTTAGAGATTAATAACAATAGTTTTAATGATAATGCAGAAAAAATAGACCATTTGCTAGAAATATTTAGAATAAATGAGTATAGAAATGTTATAGTAGCGAAGATGTCGAGTGGAAATAAACAAAAAATAAATCTAATAATAGCTTTAATAAAAAATGCGTCTGTCTTGATACTAGATGAGCCTAATTCAGGATTAGATATAGAATCTTTAAATACTCTAAAAATAATTTTAAAAGAGCAGAAGAAAGAAAAAACTATAATTATAACTTCTCACGACTTAAATTTAATAGAAGATATTTCAGATGAAATAGTTATAATAAGTAATGGTCAGTTAAAATATAAGGGGACGATAAATGACTTGTACTATAATCAGATTTTTATTGAAACTGACAAAAACATTTCAGAAAAAGTTTTGAATGCTATGCAACAATTTGGTAAAATTAGTTGTTACGGTGATAATAAATTTCATATAACAACAAACAAGTCAAATCTAGATTCTATATTTAAGATATTAATTAACAATAGATATATTATAGAAGACTTTAAAATCAATAATATTTCTCAAGAAATTTTAAAATATTTATCTTAGGAGGAGATTATAATACTAAAGCTTATAAGAATTAATTTAAAAAAAGAATTTTGGGAATTAGTAAATAATAAAACAAAGTTAGTTCTTTTAGTGATATCAACTATTTTAATTGTGTCAGTTGGATATTTTAAAATTATTAAAAATAATGATTTGGATATAAAAACTGTTCAATTAATAATATTACTATATTTTGTTTTTATAATGATAATGAGTGCATTTAGTAGTATAGGTGAAATGATTATACATGAATCCAAAGTTGGTACAATACAACAATTAATAATCTCTCCAGTTGGATTAAATAGGATAATAGCATCTAAAATAATAATAAAAATGGCTAAATCAATCTTAATTACAGTTATGGCATTATTTATAAGCCGATTTTTTTTAACGAATATATCTACATTTAGTATTTTCAAAGTATTTTTTGTCATAGTACTAGGCTTACTAAGTTTATATGGCATTGGATTGGTGTTGGCAATTATTTCTTTGTTTTCAAAAGAAATTAATATATTATCAGGTATATTAAAATTGGTATTTTTCTATTGTATTTATTATCTAGATAATAATGTGTTTATACCATTTTCATATGCGAAAGTTCTTATGGAGAATTTATTTATAAAGGGTATAGATATCTCTTTTAATAATTATGATGTTAAATTCTTTATATTGTTTTTTATAAATTCTATATTGTACTTAGTTATAGGTATGGTATTATTTAAATATATTGAAAGATATGCTTTGAAAAAAGGAAAAATAGTATGATATTAGAAGAAAATATAGAAGGGAGTTTATAATATGAATAGTCAATCAAATATAATGAATGATGGGTTAGTTGCAACTGGGGATGGTTATATATATTATAGTAATATCACTTCAGATGATGGAAGATTGTATAGGATGAATTGTGATTGTAGTGAAAAAGTAAAATTAAGTGATGATACCTTTGTTAAGTATATAAATATTATAGACAGCAACGTTTATTATTCGTCTGATAGCTATATGTATATATTAAATTTACTATCAAAAGAAAAGGAACTAATTGGTAAAGTTGATATAAATGAAAAAATACAGGAATTAAATATTGTTGACAATTTTGCATTTTACACAACAGATGCACCGAAAAGTTCACTTTATAAAATGAATTTATTAACGAAAGAGATTTGTATCTTATCTGATGATTCCCCTATGTTTATAAATATATTGCAAGATTATATTATTTATTTAGCCGAAGTTATTAATGAGGACAGTATTTACACTTGTATTTATAAGATGAAGTTTGATGGTTCAGAAAAAACAAATATTATTGATGATAATGCGTGGTATATAAATATCATAAATGATGATTTTTATTATGCTTCAGATAAAAATGAAGGCCATTTATATATGTTGGATAACAAAACAGGTACTACTTGTGAAATATTTGATCACAGTGTTTCATATATAAATAATGATAAACAGTATATTTATTTTATTGATAACAATAAGAATTGTGCTTTGTATAAAGTTAATATAGAAAATTTTGAAATAAAAGTATTAGAGGATTGTTTTGCGAGCAATATACATTTAATTAATGATTTTATCTACTATTTAAGCTTTAAAGAAGATGAAGATATTTTATGTAGGATACGTAAGGATGGAACTGATAGACAAGTAATATATTAAATGAGTAGCTAGTAAAACTTAGTGTTTACTAGCTATTTTTCTGCTATGTGCTTAATTCTTTTTCCGTTTTCGGTTGTTTGAAGTTTAATTGTTTTATCGACTACGTTTAATATAGTAGTAGATATTAATTTTTATTAACTTCATTTATATACTGCCATATTAACCCATTATATTTTGACTGGTACAAAGCTTTACAGCCTCCATTATAATCTCCATCAGATCCTTGTCCAACTAAAATGTTAAGGCTTCCAACTTTCTTATAAGGCATTCCAGGTAGATCAAATGGATTATACGTTTCGCCATTATTCAATGCTACTTTTACCCCTGGGAAATTTACCTTTTTATAAGATACTCCTCCATCTTTTGTGCGATATAATTGTCCCTTACTTCCTCCGCTGTAAGATAAGCATAAAAATCCAAGCTTATCATTCAAAAAAGTCACTTCTGCTGCAGATCTAAGCCACCCTGAGAATGGATCTGCATTTATTGTCTTCCATGTACGCCCACCATCGGTAGTGCCTGTTAATGAATAAGATCTACTGCTGGAGTTCCGGAATCCCCTGATGGTTATAGTGGTCATCAAGGAGAAGCGTGGATACCTGTTACAGGGTATTCCAGCGATGAAGGTTGGTCAATATTTAATGATAGAAAGGCATTTAGTATATCATTAGTAGTGAAATTAAAACAACCTATTAATTAGTAAGTAATGAAAGAATGTATTAGGAAGTGAAACGGACAAGCTATGTTGCTAAAAGGCTTCGTCAGATAGTTGTCAGCACCGGAACAGCGCTTACTTCTCTTATGTTTTGGAGCACCTGAAATCCGTCCATTCATGGCAGCATGACATCCAAAACAATGAGGTGATAGTTATCTTGTGCTATTCTTAATAGGAACCATTTAAAAAATTGATTAATATATATCCTTTATTTTCTGTAAAAAAAAACTATAATTAATAACGATAATATATTAATTATAGCTACAAATAAAAAATACTAATGACAAACCACTTCAACTATAAATTTAGGTGGTTTGTCTATAAATTGAGGAGTTTATACATGAGAAGAAAAGATATACTCGAGTTAAAAAGACGTTTTAAAAAAGAACAATGCACCTTCACTAAAATGTGTGGCTGCTATGTTAATGGAGAAAAACATACTATTTTAAAATTTAGAGAAAGCTTTCTAAATTTAGATGAGGATGAATACTTTAAATATTTAGAAATTGCTAAAAAAGTACTGTCTGGAATTATTGGGAATAATATTTTAGAACTTAACTTTGAAGCAAATGAAGATTTTACAAATGAAAGACAAATTTCACTTATGCAGCTTAAAAACAGTCAATTAAAAGATGATGCTCTTGTAGGTAACCTTTATGATTTGATTATAGATAATTATGATTACACTGGAAATTTTTTAATACTCTTATTGATCGTAGTGCAGATGTTAACTCTGTTATGTATTATACAAAAAATGCAAAGGATATACATACTGAATTAATGGAAAGTGTTCTAGGGTGCCTCTCAAAACGAACGGCTACGGTGCAAAAGGAAACATTCCAATCAATAAGTACTACGACCTCGGAGGTCGTTACATAAACTGTAAGTTTGTGCTCGCTATTTATCTGCTAAATCTAAAATTGCTCTTTAAAGCATTTTAGCTTTTTCAGCAATATTTGAATATTTACAAAGCTGATTAAAGAAATATCTTTAGAATACAATATACCAATTCCTACTTTGAAGACAAGGTTAACATTAACAAGTTTTGACCTTGTTGAAAATGTTGATTACAGAAGAATGGGAAGAGGACAAGGAATACTTTTTACTCCTACTGGTACAGAAAAAAAAATAAAAAAGATTATTACATTATTTTGAATTCTGATTTTGTAGACCCACATACTGGACAAACTCAATCATCTGTAATATCCTCAAAATTAGTACCTGGTGCTATCCCGCCATCTGCCTCTCCTATGTTGGCTAACATAAATGTAACTTCAACTCTTAATGAATTCTAAAAGATCATCATTGACTTTATCTTTATGCGTATAAGTAAGACCATTTGGTGTACTTTCATAAATTTTTAAGATTAATTTGTCTGAAAATGTTGAAATTTGATAGCATACATGGTATATTGTAGACAATATTCTAAATTTTCCATTAAACTTGTAGGTTCATTGATGAACATTCAATCTGGGACTAATAATTCTTTATTGCATAGGTATAATCATAACATTATAAAAAAATGGTGTTGAATTATATAACTATTTTATAGGAGGGTAATTTTCATAAATGGAAAATAGAGCAAGACAATTTGCTAATAAAATTATAGTTCTTGTGAAAATTTATGTTATCTAACATTTTGCTATCGATAAATTTATATACAAAATGGAGGGGTGGAAATGTCAATTTATGATTATAAGGCAATTACAATCGATGGTGATGAAGTATCTCTGGAGCAGTATAAAGGAAAGATATTAAAAAGCTCTTAGAGTTATCAAAACATAATGACATCCCAGTAATGGATAAATTTGAAACAGATGTAAATAGTAATAAAAATATATGAATATTGAAAGGAAGGTGTTTTTTATGTCTGAAAAAAAGATATTTACGATGGAACAAGCTAAGGAAATAGGTGAAAATCTTGGAATAAACTGGAGCAAGTTTAATACAGAACAATTTAGAATGGGACTTGACGTTGAACTTGAACATGGAAAGATATCTCCAAATACAAATGTTTCAGATAATGACCCATTAGTTACAGCAAAAATTGCACTTGCACATTTGGAAGAATTTCCTGACTATTATACTAGACTAGAAAAGATGGAAAATAAAGCTGAAAAATATTGGGATAATCATGATCCCTTAAATGACAAACAAGAAAGTGACGTAAATAGTAAAAATATTTATACTGGGGACAATGATGAGGAGGTTTTAAATTGTGAAGGGAAACCTTGCAATTTTGTATACGATGATGTAAAAGGACAAGAAAAAGAGGATTAATTAGTTAACGCGTATATTAAAATACAAAATTTTGGAGGTATAATTATGACTAAACTTAAAGAAGTCTATAAATGCGAAATTTGTGATAATATCATAGAAGTTTTACATTCAGGTGATGGAGTTTTAGTTTGTTGCGGACAGCCAATGACATTACAAGTTGAAAATACAGTGGATGCAGCAAAAGAAAAGCATGTGCCAGTTATTGAAAAGGTTGAAGGTGGAGTTCTTGTTAAAGTTGGTGCAGTTGAACATCCGATGTTAGAAAAACATTATATTGAATGGATAGAAGCTCAAACTGAAAATAAAATATATAGAAAGTATCTAAGCCCTGGAGATAAACCTCAAGTCCTATTTCTTGTTGAAGAAGAAGTTTTATGCGTAAGGGAATATTGT
>Ga0209125_1003393_pt1 | contig 11009 bp, 10 predicted proteins | sample BarGraIncub1131A_FD_184503 | JGI IMG/M metagenome (GOLD analysis project Ga0209125, IMG submission 184503) | Arctic peat soil microbial communities from Barrow, Alaska - Barrow Graham LP Incubations 11-31A (SPAdes) (version 2) | ecosystem: Environmental > Terrestrial > Soil > Wetlands > Peat... | reverse complement strand
CTTTTTGGTTAATTCTAATATTTAAAGGAAATATAATTCTTTTCTTTTAACTATATTATAGCCTATTTGCTAAAGGATATCATTATTCTTTAGGAATAAGGAATTTTATCTATAGACCATCTTTATATAATGCTTACTTATTCTTATATAGTATCACCTATTTATTTGACATACTGATACTAATATAGTAAGCTTTATTAGTATCAGTATAAAGCTTAAATAAGACAGTTCTAAACCATCCTGTCTATAAAAAAAACTAGGACGTAACTGCCGTTTTAGGTAGTTTTTTTGTTTAGGGAGGTTTATGCCCTTTTTTATTTTCTAGGAGGATATATTATGAAAAAAATAGGATTAACAACTACCGTACCTTTAGAGGTTTTAATAGCAGCAGGTTATACTCCGGTTGATTTAAATAATATTTTTATAACCTCAAGAGACTATACAAAATATATAGATATTGCAGAAAAAGATGGTTTTCCTAGAAGCTTATGCACTTGGATAAAAGGAATCTATGGAGTTTGCATGCAAAACGACATTAAAGAGATAGTTGGAGTTGTAGAGGGTGAATGTTCTAATACAAAAGCACTTATTGAAGTACTTGAACTTCGAGGAATAAAAGTTTATCCATTTTCCTTCCCACATAGTCACAAGTTAGAGGATGTAGAACATGAAATAAATAAATTTATGAATGTCTTTAATGTAACATTAAAAGAAGTGGAAGTTGTCAGGAAAAGACTAAATAAAATTCGGGCACTATCTAAAGAAATTGATGAATTAACCTATATAAATAATAAGGCAACAGGCTTTGAAAATCATTTATATCAAGTAAGTTCAAGTGATTTTAATGGAGATATAGATGCTTTTGAAGTTGATCTAAAAAAAGTTATTTGTGATATAAAAAATAGAAATCCAATAAATAAAAAGCTTAGACTTGGTTACATAGGGGTTCCTCCTATGACTTGTGACATATATGAGTTTGTTGAAGAACTTAATGCAAGTTTTGTATACAATGAGGTTCAAAGAGAATTTGCTTTTCCAAGATATGATAAAGCACGAGATATATATAAACAATATTATGATTACACTTATCCTTATGATACGGAGTTTAGAATTAAAGAATTACAAAAGCAAATAGATGCACGAAAACTAGATGGAATAATTCACTACACACAAGCATTTTGTTATAGAGCAGTTGCTGACATTGTTTTAAAGGAAAAATTAGATATCCCCATATTAAATATAGAAGGTGACAAATTAAATACTTTAGACGCAAGAACAAAACTTAGGTTAGAAGCCTTTGTTGATATGTTACTAGATTTAAAGGTGGCTAAAAAATGAGAGTGCTCGGTATAGACCTCGGAAGTCGTGAGGTTAAAATTGTTTTAATGGAAAATAATAAGATAATACAAAAAAAGAAAGTAAGTACCATGAGTTTTTACAGAAATTACTGTAGCTTTGATGGTAAGATTATTGTTGATTTAGAAAAACTTGATATTCGTAAGATTGACAAAGCAGTTTCTACAGGATATGGGAAAAACAACACTGATTTATCCATGTTTACACCAATAAATGAAATAAAAGCTCATGTGTATGGAGGCTTCTATCAGACTGGTTTAAAAGATTTTATACTTTTAGATGTAGGTGGCCAAGATGTTAAGGTTGTAAAAGTTGAAAAAGGAATAACCACCGATTTAGAGCTTAATGAGAAATGCGCCGCTTCATGTGGTAGATATTTAGAGAATATGGCAAATGTACTTGAAATACCTCTTGAAGACATGAGTACACATTACGAAAATCCTGTAGAACTTAATTCAACCTGTGCTGTATTTTCTGAGTCAGAATTAATTGGCAAAATAGCTGAAGGCGTAAGTATAGAAGCCTTGTGTTCTAGTGTTAACTATTCTCTATACAAAAGGCTTCTACCTCTTTTAAGTAAGTTTAAAGGTAAAAAATTAATTTTAACCGGCGGTGTTGCTAATAATAATGCTATTAAAAGATATTTAAAAGAAGATTATGAGGAGATAGTGTCCATTGAAGAACCTCAGTTTAATGGTGCCATTGGCTGTTGCTATTATGGTAGTAGGTTTTTATAGGCATTAATAGTTTTCTAAGGAATATTTATAAACTTAATATAAATTTTAGGAGGAATGTCCAATATGTACATTTTAAAATCAGAACACAGCTTTGATAGCGCGCATTTTCTCTCTGGGTATACCGGTAAATGTGCAAATATCCACGGACATAGATGGAAGGTTGAAGTTGAAGTACAATCAGAAACCTTGGTAAAATGTGGCCAACTTAGCGGTATGATAATAGATTTTGGTGACTTAAAAAATGATGTTAAATCCATGGTGGACTCTTACGACCATGCATTAATTATTGAAGTAGGAAGCATGAGAAATGAGACCATAAATTGTTTAAAAAAAGAAGACTTTAATATTATTATGGTTGATTTTCGAACAACAGCAGAAAACTTTGCAGCATTTTTCTTTAAACTAATGAAAGATAAAGGATATAACGTAAAGCGAACTACAGTTTATGAAACACCTACTAATAGTGCATCTTATGAAGAAAGTGAGGCATATCAAAGTGAAATTTAAGGTAGTTGAAAAGTTTGTAAGTGTTAACGGAGAGGGTCCACTATCCGGCCAACTAGTAGTATTTATAAGGTTTGCAAGCTGTAATTTAAATTGCAGCTACTGCGATACCACTTGGGCTAATAATGAAGATGTAAGTTATGACTTAATGACATCTAATGATATATACAAATACATAAAATCTACCGAGATTAAAAATGTAACACTAACTGGTGGTGAACCCCTATTACAAGAAGGAATTATAGAACTATTAAAAGTTTTATCTATAGATAACTCGCTTCATATCGAAATTGAGACTAATGGTAGTATTCTCATTGATAAATTTTCAAATATAGATAATCCACCAAGTTTCACCATTGATTATAAACTGCCTTCAAGCAATATGGAAGCGAACATGGATTTAAATAACTATAAGTATTTGAGTTATAAAGATACAGTTAAATTTGTGGCAGGCAGCAATGAAGATTTACAAAAGTCCAAACTCATAATAGATAAATATAAACTGCCGGACAAAACAAATGTGTATATTAGTCCAATATTTGGTCAAATTAGTCTAGAGACTATCGTAGAATTTATGAAGGATAATAAAATGAATGGTGTTAATCTTCAAATGCAACTTCATAAAATCATTTGGGATCCAAATAAGAGAGGTGTATAAAATTATGACAATTGTCAGAAAATCAATTGATACAAAAGCAATCGAAGAACATATAAAAGGCATTTTAATAGCTTTAGGTGATGACCCATCTCGCGAAGGACTTATTGATACCCCAAAGCGCGTAGCTAAAATGTATGAAGAGGTATTTGCTGGTATGTGCTACAGCAATGATGAAATTGCAAAAATGTTTAATACAACATTTGTTGATGATTTAATAGTTAAAGAGGATTCTCGTGATATGGTACTAATGAAAGATATCCAAATCTTTAGTCATTGCGAACACCATTTAGCCTTAATGTATGATATGAAAGTTTCAATTGCATACATTCCTAATAAAAAATTTATTGGATTGAGTAAAATTGCAAGAATAGCTGATATGGTAGGTCGCAGATTGCAGCTTCAAGAAAGAATAGGCACAGATATAGCTGAGATTATGCAGATAGTAACAACCTCTCCCGATGTGGCCGTTATTATAGAGGGTGAACATGCTTGCATGACTACTCGGGGCATAAAAAAGCCCGGAACTAAAACAACGTCAACTACATTTAGAGGAAGATTTAATACTGACGTAATTTTAAATAATAAATTGATGATGTTATATACTAAATAAAGAAAGGCGTGAATATTATGAATAAAGAAAAAGCAGTGGTAGTACTTAGTGGAGGTCAAGATAGCACAACTTGTTTATTTTGGGCGCTGGCAAAATACAAAAATGTTATTGCTGTATCTTTCAATTATAATCAGAAACATATATTAGAACTTGATTGTGCAAAAGATATATGCAGTAAGCATGGCATTGAGTATCACTCTTTAGACTTAAACCTATTAAACCAACTTGCACCAAATTCTTTGACAAGAAAAGATATAGCTGTTGATAAAGAGGCGCCTAAAGATAGTGTACCTAATTCATTTGTGGATGGTAGAAACTTATTATTCTTAACTTTCGCCTCCATATTTGCAAAGCAAAGAGGGATAACTAATATTATAACTGGCGTATCTCAGAGTGATTTTAGCGGATATCCAGATTGTAGAGATGTTTTTATAAAATCTTTGAACGTTACCTTAAACCTATCTATGGGCTATGATTTTGTAATTGAAACCCCTTTAATGTGGATTAACAAAGCTGAAACTTGGAAAATGGCTTATGATTTAGGTGTACTCGATGTAGTTAAAGAACAAACTTTAACTTGTTATAATGGAATAAAGGGCAATGGTTGTGGGGACTGTCCTTCTTGCAAATTGAGAAAAAAAGGGTACTTAGAATTTAAAAAACAATACTTGGAATCTAATAGATAAGATGAACTGTTATTACATTGCCTTGCTTTGTGATAGCAGTTCATTTATTATAGAATGTATTTCTTTCCAGCTGTAAACTCTAACTATATTATCATTTAATGGCTTTTGATTATAATTTGTATCTACTAAAAGAACCTTGAATCCTGCATTAGACAGTTGAATTGCATTATCATAATTGTCTTCAATAAACACATTGCATTCTAATTCTTTTGCTTTATCTACTTTATAATGGCTACCTAAAACGAACAAATCATCATATGGAATTTCATTTCTCTTTAGATATGAATGAGTTAACATAGTAAGTTCTCTTTCTCTTGCTGTAACAAAATAAATATTATGAAGCATGCTTAGTCTTTTTATTACGCTCTGAACATCTTCCCGAAGTTTCTGCTCTGAATGTATTTCAATTTTATTTTCTTCATAAAATTTAAGATATTCTTCAGCCTTGATTCCCATTACCTCATGGATATAGTATTTAGTTACCTGTTCCTCTTTTACATTTTTATTGAAATACTTATTAGTCATATTAAGCCAATAATAAGCATCCGTGATCGTTCCGTCAATATCAATACAGATATTTAAATTTTTCATATTATTTACACCTCTCTTGTACTTTCATTATATGCCTAAAAAGTTAAGAACGGGTTAATTAAATATTATGATTTGTTTAACATTTATTTTTTTAGTATTAATAGAATTGTTGATATACATATAAATCAATGTTCCACTCCTATACTATTACCCCTTTTAATATGTTCCCTTAGTATTTTTTCACCGCAATATAATTAGAATATTACAAAATATATTCATAATGTACTTTTATTTACATATATACATATTAACATACATCATATTATATTACTACACAGCATTTTGCATTTAGCATTTATTATTTTTTGTGTATCTAAGCAGGGGCGTTCATCAATATATATGATGAACACCCCTATTTTGTTAAGATACTACATAATAATCCATCACAGAAATCTCTTTAAATCCACAGGATTCATAAAGACTAAGTGCACTTTTATTTTCTGTTGCAACTTCAAGAAAAATACTATCCACACTTTTTTTTATTAATAAGCCAAGGGTAGAACTTAGAATCCCTCGTCCATATCCCCTTCCTCTAAAATCTTTAAGTACTCCAAATCCATAAATAAACCCTTTGTTATCATTTATAGAAATATGAATTTTGCCTATAATTTCCCCATTTAACTCAGCCATATAACCGATAAAATTATCATCCACATGAACTAACGGTTTTTCTATACCTGCTGCTTCCTCTTTATCATCACTTTTTTGAGGAACCCCAAAATACATACAACTTTGCCTATCAATTTCAGCTGCATCTTCATTAGTTGCCAATCTAAGATTAATGAAGTTGGCATTCTCAGGCTCCAAATCTTTTTTATTTAAACACATCTTATACTCTGAGGATACATATTCACCGCCAATAAAATTTATAAAAGCTGAACCCGAAATAGAAGTATGATCGCATAACACCAACACCTCTAAAGGGCATATTTTTTCCCATTCATCCTTAGCAATTAGGTATAGTTTCTTAAAAACACCATTTCTTCGAAATTTAGGGTGTACCATACCACTTACTTCTACTGTAGACCCTCCGAAATTACATAACCCTAGATAACCTACTAAAACATCATTATCATAATATAGAAATTCTACCATAAATTTATTTTTTATAGTGTTTTTATTTCGCCGCATTTTAAAATCAAGTTCTAACTTTAAATCAGTTTTTTGCTCATTATAACAAACTAATTCCAAATTTTTAATATTTTCATATTCCTCTTTATTCAATTCTAATTTCATAGAAATAGAATGATGACTGTCCATTGTTTCACCTCTCAATAATACCAATTCAAATCCTGTTTCTACTCCTTTTGTTATTCCTATCTCTAGCAATAATCCTCCAGAAATGTCTAATTGTACGTAAGACTTCATATAAGAAACCTGTTTTACAAAAGAAAAGCTCATCTTCTTTTGTTTTTATTTTTTGTTTAAATGGGTAATCTTTAAGGTTTCCTGAATAAAAAATAAATTGATCCATTAACTCGCAAATATCTGTTGGTGTTACTCTATAAGATTCTATTGATGTAAACACAACTTCTCCTTTACTTAAAGCATCCATGACAAATTCAGTGCATATATATGTCTTGTAAACAGCATGCTTTTTATTATGTATAAGCCCAATTGCCTGAAGAAAATTATAATAATAAACTTCAGAATCATTATATATGTCATATATAAATTTACTTATTAATTCATAATTTATAACCGTCACCGGTATACGATATACCATTATTGGAACATCTTCGAAGAGTCCTATTGTAAGAGTAAATGAACTTTCACGTACAATACCACCTACAAGTGGATTGCTAACTGATAACCTTGAAAAAGAATACATCTCGCTTAAATCTTCATTTAAACTTATTGAAGCATGGTTGTATTTTTCTTTTAAAACTCTCCTAATTATTTTCCCTGTAGAAGTTGGTGTTCTTGAAACAATAACATAAACATACTTTTCCATTTTGCTTCTCCTCGCAACCACCTAAATGTAATTCAATTAAACTTTAACTCTCTACACACCCATACTTCTTAAAACAAATATACAAGCAATTATATTATAAGCCCTAGCTTAATTATTTTCTATAAAATAATATTTTATCTGATATTCTTCGGTAAATTGTAGAATATTATTATACTATACTTTCCTAATTTATCAATTACTATGTGATTTTTAACAATAATTTTACTACTATACTTATTTAAACAAATGCATATTTTAAAAACCTATCATAATTATAATTACAAATCAATTCTTCTTTGACAAAATTAATAATTACACATAATATCTTTTTATTGGCTATGATATAATATGAGGAGATACTAAATGATATAGGAAAAAAGCTTGAAGACCGTTTAATGATAGGAAATGATGAATGTCACTAAGAGAGGTTTGTAAAATGAGAAAAGAATATATAAGTTATATAAATGATTTACCTATAAGTATCTCACTTGAGAATATAAAAGACTATCCAATACATTGGCATAATTCTATAGAAATTATCTTTGTGCTTGAAGGTACGATTAATGTACTTATAGAGTCAGGAAACTATGAAGTTAATAAGAGTGAACTAGAAATTATAAATTGTGATGAAGCACACAGAATTTATTCAACGGCTCAGAATAAGGTTTTAATTTTTCACTTAGACCCTTCCTTTTTCGAAAAATATTATGATGATATGAAAAATATTTATTTTTATACAAATTCCAGTGAAGAAGGCGCACAACAAGAAGAAAAGTATGATCTTCTAAGAAAATATTTATCCATTTTAGCCTGTGAAATAATACAGAAAAGTGAAAATTTTGACGATCAAATAGAGTCTGTTTTAGTAAAATTATTATTTCATTTAATAAACAACTTTCACTATCTTTCTTATGATGAGAAAGATTTAAAAGAAAATGTAATACAATTTCAGAGGTATCATAGAATTATCTCTTATATTTATAATAATTACATGAATAAAATTAGTTTGCGAGATATAGCTAGCCTTGAATATTTAAGTTCCTATTATTTATGTCATCAGATAAAAGACATGTCTGGGACCAATTTTAAAGAATTAGTAAATAATGTACGTGTGGATGAATCTGTCAAATTATTGCTTGATACAGATAAAACTATATCAGACATTTCTCTGGATGTTGGTTTTTCGCATGCAAGGTATTATAATAAAAGCTTTAAAGATCATTATAAGTGCACTCCTCTACAATTCAGGAAAAAATATTATGTACCAGATGAAAAGGTTGATAGCTTTAAAAAAATGCAAACCTATGATTTATCTGAATCGCTACAGTATCTCTCTTATTATTTAGAAGATTATGATAGATTCAACTATACCAACAAAATTATAAAGCTCAAAACAGATTTTGCATTTCCTAGTACGCATCTACAACATAGATGGAAGGAAAAAATTAATTTAGGCCAAGCAAAAGAACTTATTAAAGCACGTGAACAGGAATATCTGAGAACTCTTCAAGAGGCTATTGGATTTAAAAATGGTATAGTTCAAAACTTATTTGGAAAAGAAATGAAAATATATTTTAATGAAAATGTAAATTTTTTAAATTGGAATGAAGTTGAAAAACTTTTAGAATTTTTAATGGACATATCCCTTGTACCATTGATAATTTTGAACCAGACTTTTGAAGATAAAAGTTCTTTCATAAAGCTTTTAGAGAGCTTTATACAATATTTTGCTGATATATATGGAATTAAGGTAGTAAAGCTATGGAAATTTCAAGCTTCAAAAGATTTATCTATAGAGTACATAGACATATCTCGGCGAATTTTCGAGAAGTATAAATTGCTGAATTTAATAGAAGACCCCTTTGATGTTCCACCTACAATAAATACTATTTATGATTCTTCCTATATGCTTCCATACATTATTCATAATTTTATTAACAATACTAGTAGCCTACTTACCCTTAAGGCATTTGATACCGTAGAAGAAAACTCAATCTTAAATAATGAATTATTCTTTGGTTCACCAGGTTTACATACTTTAGATGGAATAAAGAAAGCATCCTACTATGCTTATTACTTATTATCAAAACTAGGAAATGAGGTTATAGATCAGGGTGATGGATATATTATCACAAGGCATGATGAAGATATACAGGTCTTACTTTATAGTTACAGTGATGAACTTAATACACTAATTAAGCTAGAGGATATATCTAAAGGTAAAGGCAGTAAAAATATTACTGAAAGGAAGATATCTTTATCCATTAAAAATTTAGTCCATGACTATAAAGTTATTAAATATGAAATCGGAGAAAAAGTTGGATCAGCTTATGATATTTGGCTACGAATGGGAAAGCCCAAAAGACTTGGTTATGATGAGTGGAAAATCCTAACTAAGATTTCCGCTCCAAATATTTCTTTATCCTATGCTAAAAAAACGGCAGTCTATAATAATATAATAAAGATTGAAGGCTATGGTTCTACATTAATAGTCCTCCAAGAAGTACAAAAGCACCTATTTTAAGGTGTTTTTTTGCTATTTTAATAATGTAAAATTTTACATGTTAGCAACTTTGTACTTTTTATATAGCAACTGTATGGATGTTAATATATTTATAATAGAGTAAAATAATATTATAGATAAAATTTTTTAAGGAGAAGTGTATTTAATGACAATGAGTAATGTCGTGGACAATAATAAAATGTTTGGTGAGGAAAAAATCGGAAAATTATTATTAAAATTTTCTGTTCCAGCAATAATTTCTTTAATGGTAGCAGAAATGTACAACATGGTGGATTCTATGTTTTTAGGTCAAGCAATAGGTGCTAATGCCATCGGTGCTTTAACCATAGCATTTCCAATTCAAAGATTATTCTTTGCTATTTCTATGCTTATAGCTATTGGTGCTTCTACTTCCGTTTCGAGAAGCTGTGGAGACAAAGATTTTGAAAATTTAAAAACTATTATACCCAATGCTATAGTACTAATGTTAATAATAGTATCTGTAATTGGCATTAGTATTTTTATTTTTCAAGATAATATTTTATTAAGTCTGGGTGCTTCAAAAAACACATTTCCCCTTGCTAAAGAATATGTAAGCATAATATTAATGGGTGTACTGTTTCAATCTTTTACTGTAATTGCTTCTTACGTAATAACTGCTTTTGGAAACACAAAAATAGTTTTATTAAGTACTTCTATTGGTGCAATATTCAATGTAATTATGAATTATTTTCTAGTAAACGTATTTTCTTACGGTGTACGCGGAGCGGCTATTGCAACAGTTATCTCTCAAATAATAGCTTTCATATATGTTCTAATTGTATTTATACAATTGAAAATGGGTTTAAAATTTTCCTTTAAATTAACTCTTAATAAAGCAGTATCCATCGGAATAATCTATGTTGGATTTTCAACCTTTGTAATAGAAATATCAGACGCAATCGTCGCTGCTATATTAAACAATCTACTATTTTCCTATGGCGGAGATTTGGCCATCGTAATCGTTGGTCTGACTACAAGAGTTTCAATGTTTTTATTTATGACGATCATGGGCATAAGTTCAGCTATGCAACCTATAGCTGCCTATAATTATGGGGCTAGGAATTATACAAGATTAAAGGAAGTTGTTAAAACATCTATAATTGCGGTCTCAGTAAGTTCAACTTTATTATGGGCCATCTTCATGTTTTTTTCAAAACAACTTATAGGTTTGTTTATAAATGATATTACAATAATTGATCAAACAGTAAATGCTTTTAGAATTGTTATATCTGTATTCCCTTTCATTGGAGTATATTATCTGTCAATAGCATATTGCCAAGCTATAAATAGAGTTAAAACCTCTTTCAAATTGTCAATCTTCAGGCAAATAATAGTATTTATTCCTCTAGTTTATGTATTTGTAAGTGG
>Ga0209125_1003392_pt1 | contig 11009 bp, 9 predicted proteins | sample BarGraIncub1131A_FD_184503 | JGI IMG/M metagenome (GOLD analysis project Ga0209125, IMG submission 184503) | Arctic peat soil microbial communities from Barrow, Alaska - Barrow Graham LP Incubations 11-31A (SPAdes) (version 2) | ecosystem: Environmental > Terrestrial > Soil > Wetlands > Peat... | reverse complement strand
CTCCCATTTCTACCACTTCGGCAATCTCCTTGATGATGTCGATGACCCGGTCGTCGGGTGAAAATTGAATTCCATCCTGTCTGAAATAACCGAACTGAACAGTTTCTCCGGTATCCATTTTACCGCTGTCCGCAGGAATAGCGCCCGTCAGTAGGTTCAGAAAAGTACTCTTGCCGGAACCGTTTTTTCCAACAATTCCAATCTTTTCGAACCGGGCAAATTTGTAGCTGAAATTTTTCAGAATGGTGACGTCGCCGAATGCCTTGGACAGATGGTCGAGATTGATAATTTTGTTGCCCAGGCGCTGGGAGTTGATGGCCAGTTCGAGTTTATTATCATCTATGCGCCTGGAAGCCTTCTCTTTAAGCTGATAAGCAGCCTCTGTCCGGTATTTGGATTTATGAGAGCGGGCCTGAGGCATTCGCCTGAGCCAGTCGAGCTCCGTACGGAAGAGGTTTCGGTCCCTTTCGATTTCGCTGTTGAGGTTTTGAATCCGTTCATCGCGCTTCTCAACATAATAGGAATAGTTTCCTTTGTACCTGAAAAGGGAATGTTCATCCATCTCGATGATCTCATTGCAAACGCGGTCGAGGAAATAGCGGTCGTGCGTGACCATCAGCAGGGTGCATTTGGCTTTTTCCAGTGTTCGTTCCAGCCATTCGATCATCTCCAGATCGAGGTGGTTGGTCGGTTCATCCAGAATCAGGAAATCGGGTTCATCGATCAGTACGTGGGCCAGTGCGATCCTCTTTTTCTGTCCGCCGGACAATTCACGGATAGGCTGCTGCAGATCATGGATGTTTAATTCGGTGAGAATTTGTTTGATTTTCAGTTCAAAATCCCAACAGTTCAATAGGTTGAGCTTGTCCATGGCCTTCTCTATGGATTTGTGATCTCCGCTTTCGATGGCGCTTTCGTATTCTCGCACTGCAGAAATATTTTCACCCGTCGAACTGAAAGCCGCTTCCAGAACGGTCTCGTTGGGGTTCAGTTCGGGTAGCTGCCGCAGGTATCCTATCCGGATATCTGTATTGAAGATGACTTTGCCATTATCAGCTACTTCATCGCCCGACAGGATATTCATCAGGGTCGTTTTACCCGCTCCGTTTTTGGCGATCAGGGCTACCTTATCACCCTGGTTGATGGTGAAGGAAATATCTTTGAAGAGCTCTAAATCTCCCCAGTTTTTTGAAAGATTGTCGAGTTGCAGGTATGGGATCATAGAAAAAAGTTATTGGTTGCAAATGTAGTGGAAATGAATAATGAAAAATGAATAGTGAAAAGCGCCCCTTCGCTCCAACGAATTTGCAATCCGTTGGTGAATGTTTGCCAGCAGATTGCAAATCTACTGGAGCGAGATGAGTCAAAATTTGCTTATTTTGTGGAAGTAAATGCCAAAAATGGAACCAAAAGAAATATGTGAGAAGATAACCGCCTGGTTTCAGGAGCATATGCCGGTGGCTGAGACGGAGCTTCATTATAAGGATGCTTATCAGTTGCTGGTAGCCACAATACTCTCCGCTCAATGCACTGATAAACGCGTTAATATGATAACACCGGCTCTTTTCCAGCGTTTCCCAACCCCTGCAAAGATGGCCGAAGTCGAGCCGGAAGAGGTGTTTGAGCACATCAGGTCTTGTTCCTATCCCAACAATAAGGCTAAGAGTCTGGTAGGGATGGCGCGAAAATTGGTCTCCGACTTTCAGGGTACTGTACCGTCAGAAATGGATGAGTTATTGAAATTGCCCGGTGTAGGAAGAAAGACGGCCAACGTGATTTTGTCTGTAGTCTTTAAGAAACCTGCCATGGCAGTGGACACCCATGTATTCAGGGTATCGGCACGACTCGGCCTGACAGTTGGGTCCAGAACTCCGGAAGAGACAGAAAGGCAACTTGTCAGGCTTTTCCCTCCAGAACTGCTGCCTGTCGCACATCATTGGCTGATCCTGCATGGACGGTATGTCTGCCAGGCCAGAAAGCCCCTTTGTGAAACTTGCGGACTGCACGCATGGTGTTCTTTTGGAAACTATGTTTGATTAAGGTTTAATTAGAAAATTCCAACCTAAATATTTTTTTATCGAACAATCTTTGTACTTTTGACCTGTTGTTATGAAATATTATTCTGTAAAACAAATAATTTAAGTTATGGCTTATAAAATTTCTGATGAGTGCATTGCGTGTGGAACATGCCTGGATGAGTGTCCCGTTGAAGCTATCAGCGAAGGTGATATCTACAAAATTGATGCCGCGCTTTGCACCGATTGCGGATCATGTGCTGAAGTATGTCCTACTGATGCAATATCCCCTGAATAACAAGGCGTAAGACTTTTACGAACCTGCTTGAGTCAAGCAGGTTTTTTTTGCCTGTTTTTTATAAATTTGGAAACAGCAGGAATTACATTTGTCAAAATATTTAACCCGATGAACACCACCAAACTTTTTTCAACCCTGGGACTCTGCTCGGTAGGAATACTTCCTGCAGTAACTGGACAGACGGCTCAGACGGCTTCGGCAGCTCAGAAGCAGCGGCCTAACATTATCTACATCATGTCCGACGACCATGGTTATCAGGCCATCAGCGCTTATGGTTACGGCTTGAACAAGACCCCGAACATTGATCGGCTGGCCAAAGAAGGGGCTATTTTCACCCGGGCCTGTGTCACAAACTCCATCTGCGCACCCAGCAGGGCGGTGATGCTGACAGGAAAGCACAGCTTCATCAACGGGAAAATTGATAACAGGGGAGGCTTTAACTGGGATCAGGATAATTTTCCGAAACAGTTGCAAAAGGCAGGATATCAGACAGCTATGATAGGCAAAATTCACCTGGATGGCCTGCCGCAGGGTTTCGATTATTCCATGGTACTTCCCGGTCAGGGGCAATATTATAATCCTGATTTTTTGATCAATGGCGTGAAGACGCGCATAGAAGGTTATTGCACCGAAATTACCACCGAATATGCCTTGAAATGGTTGAAGGAAACGCGGGATAAAACCAAGCCATTCTGTCTGTTATATCATCAGAAGGCTCCTCACCGCAACTGGCTCCCTGCGCCAAAATATCTGAGATTGTACCAGGATACCACTTTCGTTCCACCAGCTAATTATTATGACGATTACTCCGGAAGAGGTACTGCCGCCAGGTCGCAGGAGATGAAAGTGGATGGCAAGGCCACTTGGGGCCCGGATTTTAAACTGCTGGTAGATCCTAAAGGTGATTCAACCAAATTTATCAATGACCTGCAGCGGATGACGCCTGCGCAGCGTGCCAACTGGATGGCAGCTTATGAGAACGAAAACCAGGCATTCCTTAAGTCAAAACTAACAGGAAAGGATCTCGCAGTTTGGAAATACAACCGCTACATAAAAGATTACTTAAGATGCATCAAATCTGTCGATGACGGAGTAGGAGAGGTGCTTGACTACCTCGATAAGAGCGGATTAACCGAAAATACCATTGTTATTTACACGTCGGACCAGGGTTTTTACCTCGGCGAGCACGGGTGGTTTGACAAACGCTTTATGTACGAAGAGTCTTTTAAAACGCCTTTCCTGATAAGGTATCCTAAGGAAATAAAACCTGGTACCAGGATCACAAAACTCGTTCAAAACCTGGATTTTGCACCAACTTTTCTCGATTATGCAGGGGTGCAGATTCCTTCCGATATGCAGGGCGAATCCTTTCGCAAACTGGTTGCAGGTAAAACGGATCAATGGCGCGACGCAGTATATTATACCTATTATGAATACCCTGCTGAGCATATGGTAAAACGACATTATGGCATTGCAACAGAGCGATATAAGCTGATGCATTTCTATTATGACATCGATGAATGGGAACTGTACGATCTGCAAAAGGATCCCCATGAAATGAAAAGCGTGTACAACGATCCGGCTTATGCCGAGATCCAGAAGATGCTGCACAAGAAACTTGCTGAAATAAGGGTGAAATACGGTGATTCAGATGCTAACGATCAGAAATTCATCAAGAAATTCCTGGAAGGGATGAAGAAGTAGCCGTCATTTCTTACAGATGAATGCAGGATGCGTTTCGTGAATTGGTAGCTTAAAAGATGGAGAGAAAAGGTAAAATAGTACCCTGGATGATCTTACCAGTAGCAGCATCGAGTTGTGAACCGAAGAGGCTGTGAGGAATAGAGAAAATAACCAGGGTAACGACCATGGCGGCTACTACCCAATATGCTGACTCCTTTTCCCGGTTGAACCACCAGGCAATCAGCCAGGCAAGGAAGGCTATCAAGGTCTTGTTGTCAGTCAGGTCCCAGCCATAAGGAACTCCTGTCCAAAGTTCATTGAATGCAAATTTCTGTACCAGAGGACCCATAATCAGTCCTCCGACAAAAATTGTCCAGAGAGTGATCTTCAGCATTTTGAAAGAAGGAATCCTGAACATGGCAAATATTCCAGCTACGTTGCTGAACAGCATGGCAAGGAACATGATTAGGACATGCGGTATAAGAATAAGAAGGGGAACAAAGCCTTTGAAACGGATCACAGTCGGCGCTCCATTATTAAGCACAACCTGTTCACTACCCTTGTTAAGAACGATGCGGTACTCAAGCTTTCCGGCCATCCCCTGGTGGGGTAAAAAGGCGGTGAGAGAGCCTCCTTCACGAACCATTGGAAGCTTTATGTAGTCAACTTTCTGAGGAAAAATTCTGTATTCTAGTGTGCCTGAGACCTGCGCGTCAGCTACTTGAATGGTGATCTGGCAGTCCCCGGGAACGTCAGTAGACCTGTCTAATTTGAATTTGTAAGTCTGTCCGGCGATGGTGGCCGACGTTTTTTTAGGATATGTTGGTCCTGTAAGTTTTTGATAAATAGCAGCACAAATGGTAAATAAAACGGCAAAAATCCAGATAAGTGCTTTCTTATTATTCATAATCAGTGCGTTAGATTTTTTTAAAAAATAGTTAGAATTCTGGCATGGTTTACGTAAAAAGCAAAAGAACGTTTACATATTTCTTTTGCCCGGATAAACAATGCGGTGAAATTACAACATTGTGGCCTTGTATAAAACCCATCCCGGTAAATTTTAATATTCTCAAAGAAATATTTCCGCCCTGGTAAATGAGTTGTGCAGATTTGTTATTTTTACGAATCATTAAACGTTTAGACCTATGAACTTTAGAGCATCGTTGATTTTGGGCGTTATTGGCTTACAATTGGGAGCAACCCAAACCTTATTTTCGAAAGATACTCCGGTGGGCAAGGAGCAGGGGACCGTCTCTTTTGTCGACAAGAGTGATCAGAAGCAGATTGATATCATGATGGATGGTAAACTTTTTACTTCTTATATCTGGCCGGATAACGTCATGAAGCCTGTTTTGTATCCTGTTATCACTTCTGCCGGTACTGAAGTTACGCGCGGATATCCTTTGAAACCAAGGGCTGGAGAACGGGTCGACCATCCGCACCATATTGGTATCTGGTTCAACTACGGAGATGTCGACAAGCTCGATTTCTGGAATAATTCAGTGGCTATTCCAGCTGCAAAGAAAAATGAATACGGCACCATACACCAAAAATCGATTGAAAAGAAAGAAGGCGGAAAGGGTCATGGAATTCTTGTTGTAAATGCCACCTGGGATGCCCCGGATGGCAAACAACTTCTAGCCGAGAAGACAGAATTGCACTTCAGTAACCAGGGTTCATCCCGTGTAATCGACAGAATCACTACCCTGACAGCAGGGAATGAGCCTGTCTCAATGGCCGATAACAAAGAGGGCGTCATTGCCATCCGTGTTGCCCGTCAGTTAGAGCTTCCATCAAAGGATAATATTGTCATGACAGATGCCAAGGGCAATCCCACTACCGTGAAGGTCATGACCAACGAAGGTGTAACCGGCAGCTACCGCAGTAGCGAAGGGATAAAAGATGACGCTGTCTGGTCTACACGCGGAAGATGGATGGATCTGAACGGCACCATCGGAAATGAGAAAGTTGCCCTAATAATGGTCGACCATCCGAAAAATGTTGGTTACCCGACTTACTGGCATGCCCGCGGATACGGTTTGTTCGCGGCAAACCCTCTTGGTTGGAGCGTATTTACAAATGGGAAAGAGAAGCTAAACTACAGCGTGCCAGCAGGCAAATCGGTTACTTTCCGCTATAGACTGGTCATTCACAGTGGCTCCGATCTTAGCGATGATGCCATCAATGCCATCGCCGAAGATTTCGCCAAAAAATATTAAGCAAAGGAATAACCGAATCCAGCGTAAGTTAATCGAACATCTGTACCAGACTAAATGGCATTAAACTACATTTGGATCTTCTTCTTTGTGATCGCCTTCGTGATCGCCGTTTTCAAGCTGATCTTTCTTGGCAATACTGAGTGTTTCTCCGATATGGTGAACGCTACTTTTGAGATGTCCAAAACCGGATTTGAGATTTCACTTGGACTTACCGGCGTGCTGACATTTTGGTCGGGCATCATGAAAATAGGGGAGATGGGAGGCATCGTCAGAATTATCTCCAGAGTGATTGGGCCATTTTTCGACAAACTCTTCCCTGAATTAGGCAAGAACCACCCTGCATACGGTCCGATGATGCTTAATTTCGCGGCAAATATGATGGGCCTCGACAATGCGGCTACCCCCATGGGATTGCAGGCCATGAAGGAGATGCAGGTAAGCAATCCAAATAAGGAAGTAGCGTCTAATCCACAGATCATGTTTCTGGTTTTGAACGCCTCCGGATTGTGCCTTATTCCCATATCGATCATGGTTTATCGTGCGCAACTTGGAGCAGCAAACCCAGCGGATATCTTTTTACCCATCATGATTGCTACTTTCTGTGCGAACATGACAGGATTGATAACGGTTTCTCTTGTGCAAAAGATCAACCTTTGGGACAGAACCATCCTGGCTTATCTCCTTGGAATGATAACCCTGGTGGCAACCCTGATATTTACCATGACCAGTCTGTCGCAAGGACAAATTGCTCTGGTTTCTAAGGTCGCTACCAATATTATCTTGTTCTCACTGATCATATTTTTCATACTATTGGGTGTGCGAAGTAAAATCAATGTATATGAAACTTTTATTGATGGCGCCAAGGAGGGCTTTTCGACAGCCGTAAGAATCATTCCCTATCTGGTGGCTATCCTGGTAGCTATTGGTGTTTTCAGGGCTTCCGGAGCCATGGACTATTTTGTTGCTGGCATTAAATGGATCTTTGAATTGGTAGGAATCAATTCTGAATTTGTGGAAGCCCTGCCAACTGGTCTGATGAAGGTGCTGAGTGGAAGCGGCTCCCGGGGTATGATGATCGATGTCATGAAAACGTACGGAGCCGACTCTTTTGTCGGTAAACTAAGCTGCACGGTTCAGGGAGTAGCCGACACTACCTTCTTTATCCTTGCGGTATATTTTGGATCCGTAGGAATCAAAAAGACCAGGCACGCATTAGCCTGCGCGCTTTTTGCTGATTTCGTAGGTCTCATAGCAGCCATCTTTATGGGTTATCTCTTCTTTCATTAATTTAGGACAAGATGCGACAAGCATGGATTATTGAAGAGGTAGAAAGGGTGTTTGAAGAACTGGACAATCATCTTAGCCAGACCTCTCAGCAAAGTGGACTCAAATGTCCTGATTTCTGCGGTATGTGCTGCAGAAAACCAGATATTGAGGCCTCTACGCTAGAGTTTATGCCTTTGGCTGCCTGGCTTTATAAGAGTGGAAAAGTCAATGATTTTTCAGTAAAACTGGATAACCCCGAGCATAAATGGTGCGCCTGCTTCGATCCGGAAGCCTCAGAGGAAGGAGAATGGGGTTGCAAATATTATGAGCACAGAGGACTGATTTGCAGATTATTTGGGTTTGGTTACCGGTTAAACCGGGAAAGCCATCCAGTACTAGTAACGTGTAAAATCATGAAAACCACGCAAGCCGTTGCGGTCACTAATGCGGCAGAACTGGCAGCCGAAAATCCGGAAGAAATGCCAGTCTTCAGTAACTATTTCATGAAACTTCTGGCCATCGATCCTGATCTCGCCATTCCACAGATGCCTATCAATGAGGCTATAAGAACAGCCATCGAAAAATTGTATTTCTATTTTCTGGACAAGGAAGAAGGTTAAATCAACTTTTCGTAGCGTCCGCTCTTCTGATCTTTGCCCAAAAAGCATACGCCATCGTTTTGCCCCGGAACTTGGCCCTTTCGGCTACCATTCCTTCGAATAATTCATCCACAGTTGAATACCACACCCACAGCCAGTGGTCGAAATGTTCCCTCTTAAGTTGCATGTTGAAATGGATTGGAACCGGATTGCCAAAATAGTCAGGACGTCTGAGTAAAACAGTATGCCAGAACCGGTATAGTTTCTTATGGTGCGCCTCCCAGCGACCTTCAAGCCGATCATTGAAAAAGAAACCAATTGTCTGATCCTCTCTTATTTTGGCGTAAAAAGTATCCACCAGCAAATGAACATCTTTCAGGGTAGTTATGTCTTGCATAAAAGGAGAATATTTTGTTCTCAAAATTCGCAAAAATTTCCATACGCAGTTCATTATTTGAGTCGGATACTGTCATAATACCCTTTGTAATTGGTTATTGAGAATGAATCTTTTTAAGATAACTCATCTAGATATTTAGATGAAAAGCTATATTTTTGAGGAGTTTTCCGACACAAAAACAAAATATATACAGATGAAACCATCTAGGAATTTTTACAACTGGATGAGCCTTACCGGGTTCGTAATCGCTGCTAACAGCTTGCTTGTGATACTCGTCCTTTTTCTCTTCTCCATGTTTTCCGCACAGAGTAACACCTACCTGGGATTGTACATATACATCATCGTACCAATGTTTCTTGTCATCGGTTTGCTGATGATTCCGTTAGGTATTGTTCTCAGGATCCGGAAAAAGGACACGGCACCCGAGGAACCCGGAAACTGGCCCGTATTCAATTTAAACGATACAAAATTCCGTTCCGGATTCATAACAATTTCTATTATCACAGTGATTCTTCTGCTGATTTCCGCCATGGGAAGTTATAAGGCATTTCAATATACTGAATCCGTCGAGTTTTGCGGCAAACTTTGTCATCAGGTGATGGAGCCCGAATTTGTCTCTTACCAGCATTCTCCCCATGCCAGAGTCGCCTGTGTAGAGTGTCATGTTGGAGAAGGTGCCGACTGGTATATAAAATCAAAAATGTCAGGACTTTACCAAGTCTATTCCGTAATATTTAAGAAGTATTCTCGCCCGATCGGAACCCCGTTGCATAACCTTAGACCTGCCCGTGAAACCTGCGAACGCTGTCACTGGCCTGAGAAATTCTATTCCAGGAAGCTGATTAATATCCGTTCTTACCTGACAGACTCAGCAAGCACTGAGTGGAATAATTCGCTGATGATGAAGATAGGTCCTGAATACAGCTCCTTGGGACTGTCTGAAGGTATTCACTGGCATATCAACAAGAACTTCAAGATCGAATATGTCTCTACAACTGCCGATAGGGAGAGTATTCCCTGGGTGAAAATGACCAACCTGAAAACTGGTGAAGTAAAGACTTTCATGGATACTGAGAACCCTGTTGCCAAGGCTGCACTCGATTCAATTCCATCCAGGGTCATGGACTGCATGGATTGCCACAACCGTCCGTCACACCTTTATAATTCTCCGACTTTCTACATCAACAATGCCATGGTCGCCGGAAAGATTCCAAAGGATATTCCGTACATCAAAAAAGCGGCCATGGAGGCGCTGAAGATAACTTATACCAGCATGGATTCGGCCATGAATATGATCAATTCGACTGTTACCGGTTTTTATAAGGACAATTATCCCGCTATTTACACGAAGGAATCTGCCGAAATTTCCCTGGCGATCACAGCTATTCAGACCGAATACAAAAACAATGCCTTCCCTTACATGAGGGCCGAGTCGACCCGTTACCTGAACCATATTGGTCACCTGGAATCTGATGGTTGTTTCCGTTGCCACTCTGATCGTCACAAAACGGAAAAAGGCGAAACGATCTCGCGCAATTGTGATCTTTGTCATGCTATTGTCAATCAGGGCCCTACCGGGAAAATAACGACCAGTTCAACGGATAAGGCGCTCGAATTTGTTCATCCAATAGAGATCAAAGGCGCCTGGAAGACTTCTTTCTGCTCCGAGTGCCATAAGGTACTTTACGAATAATCCTTCTAATAGATGAAGGTATTATTAACAGGTAGTACCGGCTATATCGGTAAAAGATTGCTGACTAATCTTTCTGCAGGAGGGCACGATGTGACCTGCTTTGTCAGAAATCTGGAACGCTTGATCGTGCCGGATTCGTCAAATGCCAAAGTATCAGGTCACGAAATTGATCTTTTGAAACCCATTCCCGATCACCTCAATTCGCTGGATATCGATGTTGCGTTTTACCTTGTGCACTCGATGTCCTCCTCCATCGGACAATTCATGGAGGAAGAGGCGTTGTCGGCCAGGAATTTCGCCAGTTTTATCAGCAAAACAAACTGTCAGCAAATCATTTATCTCAGCGGAATATCAAACTCCGATAAGCTTTCCAGGCATCTGCAGTCCAGGAGAAATGTTGAGGACTTGCTTCGTGAATCTGGTAAACACCTCACGGTATTGAGGGCGGGTATCATCGTCGGTAGCGGAAGCGCTTCCTTCGAAATCATCCGTGATCTGATGGAAATACTTCCGGTTGTTGTAGCTCCGGCCTGGGTAAAGACACGGTGCCAGCCGCTTGGCGTGGCCGATGTCCTCAAATACCTTACCGGCTGCATGCTAAACACTCAAACCTATGGCGATATATTTGACATCGGCGGACCGGAAATCCTCTCCTACAAACAGATGCTCCTGCAATATGCGGAGGTACGCGGGTTGAAAAGATGGATCGGCGTCATTCCCTTTTTTAGCCCCAGAATGTCTTCCTACTGGCTCTATTTTGTAACCTCCACCTCCTACTATCTGGCCGTTAACCTTGTCGACAGCATGAAAGTTGAGGTGGTATGCAAAGACAACAGATT
>Ga0209125_1003391_pt1 | contig 11012 bp, 7 predicted proteins | sample BarGraIncub1131A_FD_184503 | JGI IMG/M metagenome (GOLD analysis project Ga0209125, IMG submission 184503) | Arctic peat soil microbial communities from Barrow, Alaska - Barrow Graham LP Incubations 11-31A (SPAdes) (version 2) | ecosystem: Environmental > Terrestrial > Soil > Wetlands > Peat... | reverse complement strand
CGGGTGTAGTTATCTCTGTTCCAAATATCTTTGCCAAGAAACAATTTGAGGTTAAATTTAATGATCAAATCCGTGGTGTCCTGTTAAAAAACGGTATTAACCCAAAGCAAATCTCTTATACAATCAATACAACCGGCAAACACACTCGATTAAACCGCGAAACAACGGTTGATACATCCTATGCCGAATCTATTGATGAGATATTGCCTCTGACGGCTAAACCAAAAGTAACAACTGCATCTGTTGGCAATCTAAACCCTCGTTATACTTTTGATAGTTTTATAGTCGGTTCAAGTAATGACCTTGCCTACACCGCCAGTCGGGCTGTCGCTACCAACCCAGGTGTAAAATATAACCCCCTGTATTTATATGGTGGTGTTGGTTTAGGCAAAACTCACCTTATGCAGGCAATTGGTAATGAATTAATCAAAAACGATCCAAAGATTCGCGTACTCTATATCAGTTCCGAAACATTTGTTAGTGAATTCTTGGATCACATTAGATTCAAGAAAAAAGGCTTCTCTGAAAAATATCGTAACGTTGATGTATTGATTGTTGATGATATGCAATTTATTGCTGGTAAAGAAAAAACTCAAGAGGAATTCTTTCATACTTTTAATCACCTACATCAAAATAATAAACAAATTATTATTAGTAGCGATAAACCACCAAAAAGTATTCCAACCTTAACTGAACGTTTACGAAGCCGTTTTGAAATGGGCATGGCAATTGATATTCAAATGCCGGACTTTGAAACTCGTTGTGCAATTTTAAATATCAAAGCTTCACAATCTGGTGTCACACTAAATCAAGAAACTGTTGAATACCTAGCTACCAACATCAAAACTAATATCCGTGAACTTGAAGGTGCTTTAAACCAACTATTGGCCTATGCTGAAATGCGCGGCATTGAACCAGATATTTCAACGGCCGAAGGATTACTTGGAAATATTCGTCACTCACGCCCACAACACATCACAAGTAAACAAATCATTGATCGAACAGCAAAACACTTCCAAATCGAACTAAGTGAGATATGTGGATCAAAACGCGATAAATATATTGTTGTACCACGACAAATTGCAATGTACCTTCTGCGCAGCGAATTACACCTTAGTTTTCCTAAAATTGCTAACGAATTAGGTCGTAAAGATCATACAACTGCTATTCACTCAATTGAAAAGATTGAAAAAGCTATAAAATTAGATTTCCTCATTCGTGAACAAGTTGCTTCAATTCGGGAGAAATTATATGCATAAATTATGGGTAAAAAATGTGAACAACCAGCGACTTATTAGTAGTACATCTGGTGTTGATTCGTCCACCAAAGAAGGTATTACAGTATATAAATATATAACAATGGGTGTACAAACACTATTTACTAACCTTTCTTTACTACACTATTCCACTACGATATACACATACCTGAACTCAAAATTTAACCTGTTGAATAAAAGTTTTACCTATTATCCACAGAGCCTATTAATGAGCCTATTAAAAGAAAATTAAAGAAAGGTAATAATAATGGAATTAACAGTCACCCAGGAAAATCTAAATCGCGCATTATCAGCCGTTGGACGAGTTGCTAGTACAAAAACACAATTACCAATTCTTAGTAATATACTTCTTCGAACTGACGGGAATCGTTTACTTGTAGCTGCAACTAATTTGGAAATTGCTTCAACTCAATATATTGGTGCAAAAGTTTCAAAACCAGGTGCAATAACAATCCCCGCTCGTTTAATGTCAGAGTTTATTTCAAGTCTTCCAAAAGAATCAATCGAACTTAAAGTAGTAAATGATAATCTTCACATTAAAAGTGGTACATACACCTCAATAATTAACGGTTTTATAGCTGACGACTTTCCTGAACTTCCTACAATTAATGAAACCTCTTCAATTCAATACAGTATAAAGATTGAGGATTTTAAACAAGCTGTTTCTCAAACCATCATAACTACCAGTAATGACTCAACTCGCCCAGTACTTACAGGTGTTTATTGGAACTCTCATGAAGGCCAGTTATATCTGGCTGCTACAGATGGATATAGGTTATCTGAACGACGACTTGTTGAAACTAAAAGTGAAGTTTCGGCTATTATTCCAACTCAAACACTATCTGAAGTACTACGAAATATTACTGATGAATCTAATGAAATCGATATATTATTCGATGAAACTCAAGTTCGATTCCGTATTAATGATGCCGAGATCATCAGTCGGTTAATTGATGGAAACTTCCCTAATTACCGCCAATTAATACCTACTTCATCAGAGACAACTATCACAATTAATAAAGCTGATTTTATCCGAGTAACAAAGATTGCCGGACTATTTGCTCGCGAATCTGGTGGCAGTGTCACATTAACCGCCGACAAAGAGAAAAATAGCTTGGCAGTACATTCAATTGCTTCACAATTTGGTGAAAACAACTCCGAAGCCAGTGCTAAAGTAACTGCCGATGGTCAAATAACCTTAAATTCTCGTTATTTGAGTGAAGCTTTGTCAGTTGTTGAAGGTGACGAAGTTGAATTTAGTTTTAGCGGCAAAATTGCGCCTTGTATTTTACGATCAACTAAACCCGATACTGATTATTACCATATCATCATGCCACTAAAAAGTTAGTAATATTTAGATATGACGGTGGTAAAAAAACTATCAGTTGAAAATATTCGTTCTCACGATAAATTTGTAGTTCAACTATCACCTACCGTTACGGTCATTACTGGTAATAACGGCAGCGGCAAAACATCATTGATTGAAGCGATATATATTGCCCTTCAAGGAACCTCGTTTAAGGGTAGTGATAACGATATTTTGCGCCATGAATCACCTTGGTGGCGGATAACTATTGAGTTTGATTCGTATATTAAACGCTCTATTACTTTTGACCCAAGCTTAATTAATGGGCGCAAAAAAATTACAATTGATGACAAAGTCATGTATCGCCTACCGGCTAAATATAAATATCCAGTGGTTTTATTTGAACCAGACGATTTACGGTTGCTTCATGGCTCACCAACTCGCCGGCGACAGTTCATTGACCGATTCATTAGTCAATTAGACCCACTTTATCTAAGTGCTCTTCATAAATACGAACGGGCATTAAAACAACGTAATAATTTATTAAAAAAGTTGCGCACAGCTAACGATGAATTATTTGTGTGGGATATCGCACTTAGTGAATACGGTGCATATATTATCGAAAAACGAATTGCTTTTATTGAACAAATTAATAGTCAACTAAATGATATGTATAATTCTATCGCTAAATCAACCGACGTCGTTTCGGTTCATTATTCAAATACATATATTGGTGACATCAAACAGAAGCTTTTAAATGATTTACATAACCACGTAGATCGAGACAAGTTATTAGGCTTCACAAGCACCGGACCCCATCGACATGATGTCATATTCAGGTTTAACGACTCACCCGCCTTAGACGTCGCCTCACGCGGTGAAGTTCGGACCATAGTCTTGGCGATTAAATTTATTGAAGTTGAAATCATCGAACAGATTACTAATATCAAACCAATTATTTTATTGGACGATGTTTTTAGTGAACTTGATGACGATCGTCAAAAAAGACTTTTGCTAATTGAAAACCAAGTTATTATTACTTCAACCAAATTGCCGACAAATATTGAAATTGATATTAAGGCAGTTCAGCTTCGTTAAGGGGTGATGTCTTCTTCGCTGAGATAAATATTCCATATAATTTCAAAGTCATCAGGATTAAAACCACGAGATTTTAGATCTTCGTTAACATAAATCTTAAAGTCTTCTGAAGGTATATCAATACACAGTGCAATTTTATTAGGGCTATCTGGGTAATTTTCAGATGGACAATATGAAATATGGTAGTTTCGATTACTAATCGGAAGTATATTTGTAATTGGGTTTAACTTTTTAGTTAATTCAATCTGCCTACTCATATCTATACCAGTGGTTTTTTCGATTACTTTTTGTGAATCGACATTATCCATTAACTTTTTTGCAGCGCTAGTAAGTGGCAAAAGCGCTACGCTTATGTCTTTAGTTTCACCGTTTTTTATATCAACAATTTCAGTGTGTGGATTAAAATCATTGCGGAATATAGTAAGACTATGTTTTCCCGGGCCAATAGTAACCGAACTACCATTAGAGACAACAACTCGATCTTTACTGTCTATTAAAACAACAACCTGATTGGGTGCAGTTTGGAATGTTAAATAACTCCTAGGAATTAGAAAGTACACAACTAAACCGATGAACGACAAAAAGAACAATAACGTAATACTAATTAATATTTTTCGATTCATTATTGTATCAACCTCGCTATTACTGCTCCACTCTTACCAAGTATCCAATTTAGTGTACCAACCCCTTGTACGCTAGGCACTCTATTGTCTTGTGAGGCCTCAACAACTGGATATTGAGAGTCCCCGGTGTAAATTAATGTGTGGTGCGCATTAATACTATCGTTGTGGACAATTAAAACGTCACCAGGCTGTAGGTCAGCTTCCTTTGGGTTTTCAATAATTGTATATTTTGATTTATTATTTTTAACATATGCAATCTGTTCTGAGGTGCCGGCTTTAGGGTAGTCTTTATCTGCACCGCTGGCGATCATAACTGTTGCTACAAAAATACCACAATCTGCTGGATTTGCACCATGGTTATATTTATCTAATGCTGCAATATAAGCTGGGGCGGCATCTTTAGTTGATTGTGTATAGTCGCCACTTTTGTAACCTTGATCTTTATTTGGTTTATCTAAGGCAAAATTGGTGGCCGTTAGTATTATGTCGCCATCCACTGCTCCACAGTCATAACCTGTTGATCCATCGCTAAGACTTTCGGTGCCTACTCCAGTAATTCCTGTACCATCCTTTATTTTACCTTTATAGTCATTGTATATTTTTGTTGCAGCACCGCCACGGCCATTTACGACCTTATTACCGCTATCGCCAGATCTTTCAAAGCCACTGGATGGGTTAACTTTTTTTACAGTAGGATTATTAGCAATGAGTTTTGTATGACCGTGAAACAAGATTGCCGCTGCTACAGGAGCTTCAATTCCATTATACGGTGTCTCGGACTTAATGGTGTTTAGCCTTTTCATCATTTTTCCGTAAGCAGAAGCTTCTTTCCACATAAAATCCAACTGCATCCCCAGGTCATTTATTTTTTTGCCTTCCTTCTTTGCAAATGCTACAAGAGCATCTTGCCGGGTATAATACGTCCATTGAGCTATTCCAAAACCTTCACCACGGACCAAGGTGAAGTTATCTGGCGCAAGTGAGTTATAGTGACCCTGCATTTTGGCGGGTTCTATGCCAGATTCATTCTTTAGATTACCGGCTATACCGGCCGCGGCTGCGAGGCTTAAGCCTTTTCCGGTAAGGAAATTTAGGGTAGTTTCTAGCCTTTTCTTATAACCAGCGTCGCTGCTAGAACTGTCAGAACCGCCCGTATCGGAGTTATCAGCGGACGATCCACATCCAGTATCATCTGGGTTATAAAAAAGAATATCGTTAGCACTATAAAAACCAGTATCAATTGCTAGAACCCTTAATGGCATAAGTGACGTAATTATTAAGCCTATCAAAATAAAAACCAGAGATGATTGATTGAAGTTTGATTTTAATTTTAATGGCCTACTCATTACCAGGTCCCCGTGTCATAGGCTCTGTATTTATTATCAGAGTCTTTCTTTATGGTAATCCAATACGAAACCTGCTCACTATACTGGTCCTTGGTTGATTTATGGGTAAGATTGGCCATAACGGATAGGCATAAGTATTCATCATCCTGGTCTGGGCAGTTAATAATTGAGGTGATATTAGTCTCACTTTTGCTATATATCGAATCAATATTATCGAGAGTGTATTCATATACTGGGCTGTCGCTTGAAAAATATTTACTAAGTCGTCCTACGCGTGCAACATTTGACTCGCTGGAGTCTTGTTTATTAATACTCTCAATCGAGTTTTTTACCAACGGAACGTATTGCTCAATGCCCTTTTCGACGTAATATTTATTATCATATAGTTTGCTATCACTTAGAGTGTTATTTGAGTTTGACGTATTTATGCCGATTACAATTAATACGATCAATATAGTAACGATTGAAATAATTATTATTAAACGTTTTTTATTCATATTACCCATCCTATGGATTTATCCCTACGTGAATATGCGGACCGGTTCCTATATCCTTAAATACGCTACACTTAGTGTCTGTGGAGTTAATGTATTTCGTATTCGGTACGCCGATTCCGTGACAACTCCCCCCAAGTAGACTGGATATCTCATCGAGGAAAGTTTGAATCTTTAAGCTGTATGATCCGTAAGTTGGTATTGTTGTACCGTTGATACCAGAGCTACCACTGAAATCAACAGCCTGACCAACTTTATGTTGACTATTCTTTGCTCCGTAATTAGCATTTTTGGAACGTACAAGATCTGAAAGCGAGAATTTATTGTCTTTTGCTAGATTTGCTATTAGTTTAAGTATCTTGATATTCAAATTAGTTCTCGTACCTTCGGCAATCTGTTTTATTTGGCCGGTTTTATCATTCACATTGCCGCTGTCAATAATCATTTTTGCTAACTCTTTCATAGTCTTGGAGTCAGTAGCGCTCGTGTCTGGCGTGGGCGTTTCACCTGATGGAGTATTACTAGAGTTGTCAGATGATGAACTAGGAGTTGGATCTTCGTCCATAGACTTTTGGATTCGGTGGTCAATTGTATATAGTGCGAAATTGGCAGTTTCATCAGTAATTTTACAATTATTTGCCTGATCTGATTTTCCGTCAGTGCACATGTCCACCCAAGACTTCAAAGTAGGGGCTCCCATTTCGGTGCCTTTTTGGATTAACGCCGCCACCGACGTGTTATCAATTGGCTCGCCTGACTCTGGATCTATGTCCCCACTTGCGATCAATTCATTTACGATAGTCACTGGGTCTTTATCTAAATATTTTGGTGGTATTCCATAAATAATATTACAAAATGGACCAGCAGCAACGTCGTTGTCTTTAAGGTCTGGGTCGGCACATTGAGTATATTCTGCACCTGGGTCAGCCGCACTAACAGTTAATGGTTGGAATACTGTACTAAATGAACCAGTAATAACATTGGCGATAGATGCAATGGTGCTTGAAGTCGAACCAATCGAATCGCTTTTGGCAAAATACGGGACGATTCGCTGCACTATGCTACCCAGCATAGTATTAGGACTAGTAATATCAAACGGGCTTTTTGTTGCTCGATCTTCTTCGGCATATGCTAACTGAACTTGCTTGGTTTTTTCTGCATAAGCAACAGCATCGGTGACAGTAAGTGGCATGTTACCACCTTGGTTGCCTGTCTGACCCATAACGTTACTCGCTCCACTGACAAGAGCATCACCGACATTTTCACCAACTAAGCCCTTGGTTAAGTCGCCAACAAAAAATCCAAGGACGTTATTCATTATGTCTCCAACTGGGACAATCTTAACGGCCGCTTCGATTAAAGGAGGTAATGTCCTGCTTAAAACCTCACCGAGTGCCATTCCAAGAGCTATGTCTAAGATTGCCAAGCCTGCCGTTATACCCATAGTCTCACCACTATTAAGCGCAAGGGCTGCGTCTATGCCCGCCCCGGTGACCGGATTGCCTGCCATATTACAGATGGCTTTTTTCTCAGTACTGTTCGTGATTGCCGTAACTCCAGCAAGGGCCAAGATAACAGCAGCGCCTGGTGCAAATTTTATATAGTTATTGTTTTGTGGTGCGGTGTCGCCGTTTATGACGTAGTTCATCCCAAAAGAATCCATGGCGGATTTACCATTAGATACTTGTGTAAGCGAATTGCCGACGGCGCTTACTTCTTCGGGAGTGGCATCACCTGCCTTGATTGCCCCAAATACCGTTAAGAATATAGCACTATATTTAATTAGCTGTGTCATTTGGAATCCGCGAACGGCTTTGGTTACTAAGGTTGGTCCGTTAGACAACATGCATGCTAATGAAACAAACTTTGTTGCGGCGCTGGTACTTTTATTTACAGTGTTTGCTTCACTAACCGCCTCTTCTGTAAGCGCCTCAGTGAGCTGTTCTGTCGCGGCTGTTCCACCATCTTTTATGGCTGCCATCACATTCTTGTCAATAGCCACAGTATCTTCTACGACGCTTTCTAGGCTTTGGCTTGCGGTTTTTGTAGATTTGCCATCTAACCCTAAATCGGCATCTGCCTTGATGCGCTTATTAAGTGGATCGGCAACCGTAAATCCAAATTTCATTTTTATTCTCATAAAAACTTCATCTGCCAGACTTTGGAAGCGCGTCATTGAAGCGTTGTGTAATCCAGTCCTAAACTCGACATCAGTTGAGAGAGTTTTATACAAATCTTTCGCTGGGATATCAACCTCCTTGCCAGCACTGTTTGTGTAGCGGAGTTTCGATGTTCGAGCGTTGGGTAAAATTCCCCCTGAAATAATCTTATTGCCCTTACTGTCTAGTGCGGTTATACCATTCTTCTCAAGCTGTTGCAAAAACCTGTTTGAAGGCCTTGAAAAGCGGCAGAGAATCGTCACAAAGCTAGTACACGAACCGACTGTAGTGCTCTCTGTCATTTTACTAGCAATAAGTTTGTTCGTCCGAATCGTCATACTAGTTTCCTGAAGGTTAAATTTATCAACGATCTTAGCCATAATACTTTGGGTAAGAAAAGCTGGACTTATTAGTCCCCCGATACCAATACCTCCAGCGAACAGAGTAAAAATAATTGCGATAATTGGGCTCTTCTTTTTGGCGGCAGCTATGAAACCAGTAGGCTCCATACTACTCTTTGGGTTGCCTGTTGTGCGGTCTTTCCATGGCCCTTTAATGACGTTTGACCCATTAGCTTCTTGTTCCACTACGGAGCCAGTATTCGGTTTTTCAGGATTGGATTCCCCCGCGTTTAAGTCCCTAAAAGATGCTCGTCTGCGCGCAGCATTTTCATTGACATCATTAACATCATACAACCTGGGTCGTATATCTGGTTCAATCTCTTTATGTTTTCGTGCGGGTTCAGCCATAATTACCCTAATTATACCTTAAACACTTGACCCTGGGTTTATATAACTACCTACGTTAGGACTGTCAATTGGCAGGGCGCCTAAAGGTTTGTCTTCGATTTGAGGATTGGTGTTGCTGAGTTGTTTCTCTGTTTCACTGGCATCAATTTGGATATGGACGTGACTTTGTCCGGCAAAGAATAGACCTTGCCCGACTGGGAAGTTTGCTAGTCGTTTCTTTTCCTCTTCAGTCAATTTAAATACGTCAGAAAGTACATCGACTGCACTTGGCGACTGCTTTAATAATATCGACATCGAGCTATTGGCTACGATTGCGCGGCCCATCTTGCTGCCCATGAAATCTTCAACGTCTTGGGTAATGGTTGTTAACCCAAGGTAATATTTACGAGCACGTTTGGCTAGGCTAAATAAAAAGTTTGCCGAATCGTCATATTTCATTAGTTGCCACGCTTCATCAACAATTAACATACGTTTCTTTTTCTCGGCACGAATAATGTTCCAGATATGGCTAAGTACTATATACATCGCTACTGGTCGCAGCTCGTCTTCCAGGTCGCGAGTATTAAACACGACCATCGTATTGTTGATTTCGGTGTTTGATTGCTGGCTAAATATTCCAGCAAAAGTTCCGGTCGTGTATTTACGTAGACGCTGAGCCAATCCTGGACCACTTCCTCCCATATGAAGCAATGTATCATATAGGTCGCTCACAGTTGGCGGTACTGAATTATGCGTTAGTGGATCAGCAGTGATGCCAACTCTGGCATAGGTATCAATCAAGGCTTGGTCTAGATCGGCTTCTTCGGCTGGCGTTAGTGACGACATCGGAGGCATGCCAGCAGCGGCTGTTTGCGTCGTCCCCAGCATTAATTTCAATAGTCCATGAAGTGTAATCAAGTTGGCACGCAGCGCATTGTCGGCCTCGTCAGTGTCAATTACGCGTGGCAAATCAAACGGATTAATCCTGGTATTAGAACTGAGGCTGAGGCGGATGTAACTACCGCCGACCGCTTCGCATAATTTTTTGTATTCATTTTCTGGATCGATAATAATAATTTCACAACCAGTCATCATACTGCGTAAGGCTTCAAGCTTAACCGTAAATGACTTACCTGCTCCGGCCTTGGCAAAGACTACCATGTTGGCATTTTCCATACTGAATCGATCGAATATAACTAATCCGTTGTTATGCATGTTGATGCCATAAAGTATGCCGTTTTCCTGGGTTAGATCGGCGCTGGTAAAAGGAAAACTAGTACTAATGGCACCGGTATTCATATTACGGCGAATTTGTAGCTGATCGGTCATTTGTGGAATAGTACTATTAAGGCCTTGCTCTTGTTGGCTGCTGGCAACTTTGCTGAATATCATTTGTTGACCAAATATAGTTTCGATTTTATGTTGTACAAAACCAAGTTCATCTAGGCTGTCGGCATACAGCGTGACGTATAGTCCAAAACGGAAGAACCTTTCGGCTCCGACCTGCAACTGGTCGCGAAGCTCCTCGGCGTCGCCAATTGCAGCTTCAAGTCCTGGGTCACGTGTTCGGCCTTTTTCGCTGTTTATGGACATTGACGCCTCTAGCTGAGTCACTTTTTTACGTAAATTATTAAGTACAACTTGGCTTTCGACTGGGTAAATAAACATACTAACATCTAATACCTCGTCGATATTAATTAACGAACTTAACCAACCGGTGTAGATTTGTCGCGGATAGCCATATATATAAAGTGTACGTCCATATTTTGTGCCCAAGCGGAAGTGCGACGAATGTATCTCGAGGCTACTTGGTGCAATTAGGTCTCGAAGCGTTGTGACGCCTTTTAGGAATGCCTGTTCTACTTCGGCTTGTTCGCGTGCTCGTTGTTGTGCCGCGATATCATTTACGTCAGGTTTTTTGGCCATTAGATTGTTCCTTCGGTTTGGTTGGTCGATGCATCGTCTGCGCCTTTTTTGGTAT
>Ga0209125_1003390_pt1 | contig 11013 bp, 9 predicted proteins | sample BarGraIncub1131A_FD_184503 | JGI IMG/M metagenome (GOLD analysis project Ga0209125, IMG submission 184503) | Arctic peat soil microbial communities from Barrow, Alaska - Barrow Graham LP Incubations 11-31A (SPAdes) (version 2) | ecosystem: Environmental > Terrestrial > Soil > Wetlands > Peat... | reverse complement strand
TCCGCAAGATCTTTGTAAAACGATCAGTATGCGGCTGAAAAATCATATAGTGCAAACTCTGTCGAATCTGGCTGACGGTCAGAATATTGCTGCCAGTCCCAAGACCGACGGACTCCTAGCGAACCGCCCGGCGTGAGTCGGGACGGCCGCTTATTTCTTGGTCACGACAAATTCGCCGTGGGGGTCGCCGACCTCGATCCCTTTGGTCTGATGGCAGACGTAGGTGTCCATCCCGCCGGGATAGGGGTCGGCATAGGTCAGGTCGAAGAATGCCTGGCATAAGCCTCGGAGCATGTACGCGCGCATCCCTTCTCCGCCGCTGTCGGCCTCATAATAATCATTGGCCCGGATGACCATCTTCTCGCCCGGCTTGAGCTGCACAATCCCTGATTTGGCCCACCCCCAGGCGGTGAAGGCGGCAAATGCCCCGCGCAGGATATCCTTCTCCCCCTCGGTCACCATCGGGAGGACCACGTCGTTGAAGACGTCGGACGTTATGATGCCGCATCCGGTATGGTAGCCGCATTCATAGGCCGCCCTGACCAGCCCGTCCGCCACCATCGGTTTCTTCTCCGGCGGCGCCAGAGCCATGATCCTTTCGGAAAATGCGTTCAACAGGGAGGCGGGAAGCAGGTTTTCCAGAACATCATATTCCGGGATCAATCCGTTCTCATCCCCCTGGATATTGATTTTGGCCAGGGACTTAACCACGGTGTCGCGCATAACGGTCATTGCAGTGCTCCTTCTATTTCATGACAAGGTGACCATGAAGGCACCTTCACTCCCGTTGACGGCCATGCTTTCCGTTTCGTTTACCGTATAGCTTCCTACCGGTTTATTGAAGGCGACGGCGAACATGGCGGCAATGTAGCCGCAGGTGAAGTGATTTATCGGTTTAGTGTCGGCGCCCCATTTTTTAATCCAGCCTTCATCGACATGAGACCGTACCAGGCAGACCTCGCCGCCGCTCTCGGTCCCCCCCACTTTCATTTTCCCCAGGCCGTAGACGGAATAATACTCCCTCCCGACGTTGCATCTTTGCAGAGGGGAGGTCAGTCCGTTCTTCCGTACGTAGTCATTGAAAACCACCCACATGCTTTCTTCCACGACATCCTGGAGCAACTTAGGCCCACCGATGTCGCTTAAATCCTCCGCCAGTTTCGTGATCAACGCAAGGTAGTGATGGGAATGCATCACCACGGCATGCCCGTTTAAATAGTGGCGGAAGGTTTCATTATCTAAACTAAAGTCCAATGTCAGTGACATTAATCCCCACCTCCTAGAATAATAGGACAAGCTCTTCGAAATACTTTTTGGTTTTGTGCCGGATGATTCCGAGTTTGGACGCGTCGGGGGCAATCACCGCCGCAATGGCGTCACCGACAGGCCTGCACATGATCACCGTCTTCCCGTATTCGATAAACATGTCCTGGAACAGGCTTACCTTCATCTCGCTCCCCATTTCCTCGATAGCGTTAATCGCATGGGCCAGGGATGCTCCCAGTTCATCTATGTTGACCCTGCTGCTGTTGCCGGCGGATTCAATGATGAATCCGTCCCTCCCGACCACAACGACCGCGTCTATTCCCGGAATCAGCAATAAATCATTCAACACCGTGGTTGAATCACGTTGAGTTGTTTCCATTTCAGTGCTCCTTTCCCCTGGGTTGACATCGATAGTGGGGTCCGTTTTTGAATTGTTTTCTTTTCTGACACCCGTGCCTCGTTGGTCGTGCAATAAGGCAGCCTCGATGATGGCATGCTGTACCGAAAGGCCAACGTTCTTTTCAATCGCGGTGACATCCGGATTGAATTGAAACTCGCCTTGATGCCAGTTCAAAATCTCGCAAAGCCCATCCAGCCCCGTCAAGGTATCCGTGGAGACGTTGATGATCGCCCCGGCCATGAAGAAGATCTTGCCGTCGACTCCCTCGGGGTGCTTGGTCAAATGTATCAAACCGCTTTTGTAGCTTGCGGCCAGAAACTGGACAAGATCCGTAATGTTCGTCAGGGAAAGGCTTCCCTTCAAAAACGGATTGATCTCAGTGATAGGTAAGCGTTCCGAGGTGCTTGGCATGGGCTTCCTCCATGGTCTGTTCCTGTCATCGCATTGATCATTATTGGATTGACGTCTGCGTCCACACCCAGTTGTAAATCCTTTTAAGTCGTAGAGGCCTACTTGAAAACCAGCATGGTAGCTGTCTGGTTTACATGACCAATGTACTGTTCCCCGTAGGTGCTAAATCCAATGGTGGAAACCGACGAGAAAAGATCTCCATACTCCTTGGTCAAATTCTTCTGTTTCAGCTCAAGGGTCCTCAGGATGCAATTGAAATTGATAATGCCGTGAATTTTCCCAGACTCCTCCTTGGTTTGGTCTATTGCCTTGCGGGTATCCTCGATAATGTCAGTCGATTCGAGCAGGGAGAGTTCCATCCCTTCACGAACGCCGCAGTAAAATGCCATGGCGCCGTTCTCCTTGATCTGCTGGGGACTCCGGACATAGGGCTCACCGTCTATCAATAGTCCTACCGGATTGTGCATGAAGTGATTCGAGGCATCTTCGACCGAGGTGTTGACTGCCTCGGCATAAGCCACTGCCGCGGGCTTGCCGTTAAATTCAAGGATCACGCGACTCGCCTCATCGGCCTTGGTGACCTCAAGGCATTTTCCCAGGTCACGAAAACTCTGAGTCTTTACAAAGGTGAATTCCGTCCCTGGTTTGAGTAATACCAGTATCGCCGCATTGGAGTAAGTCTTGCCGTTGGCATACAGGTGCGTGGAGTTGAACTTCAAATCATCGCCGGCAGATCCTCCGATGAAAACGACATTTGTCAAATCGCCGATTGTCTCGATCAAACTCTCCTCGGCGCCGCTTAATCCATCAACCAGTATTATTCCCACATACTCCCGCGACGCCATGTCGGCAACAAATTCACCAAAGTGGCCGGAAAAAGAGTCAAAGGCCTCTTTAACTCCTCCTTGATCCTTAAGATCCTCAATGATCTCGATTTTCACGTCCAAAAGCGATTCGTCGTTGAAACCCATGACCACCACAGAGTCATCCAGCATTCTGCCGGTTACAATCTCGCCGGCCGTCGAACAGCCGAAAACTAGGGTTCATCCCGGTGTGGTTGAGGTTGAAGCCGCTCCCAGATCATTCTGGAAAGATCTTTGTCAGGCAGGACAAAAGCTTCTAATGTCAAGCCGCCTTCTCCCGCCATCGCCAGTCGTTGTATCTGACGGTTTTTGGCGGATCTGATCTTGTCTGACGGATTTCTGTTTCCAGGAGGTTGAGGCAGTCGGGTGTTTGCCTCAGTCGGAAGTTTTCGGCGAAAAACGCAATAGGAAGGCAGGAATGCTCCAGTTGGATCGGTAATGTTCTGGGCAATCTGCGAATGCGATAACCTAATCTTATTATGAGTTTAATTTTTAAAAGTACTATCTCCGCTGCCACGGTGAGTTTCAGCGCTATTTTGACTGACTATTTGATCTTACCAATAAGCTTGAAGGCTTGTTATCGGAATTGATCTGACAATGAGGATTACGTAATTACTGATACTCCTGGTTAATAATTTACCTTAATACATCAAGCAGATTTTTTAAAAGCTAGCCGAAATATCTTATCCAAGGAGGTCCGCCATAATGGTTATGAATAAAGGAAATGGCCTGCTTTTGGTTATGGCCTGACAGCTGTCATAATTTCAGTGCGTTACGTCCGAAACCTCCCCTGATTGATGAAAAACGGCATACCCATTCTGCTATAATGCGCACCAAAAAAACGGTGATTCTTTAATCATTCCGTGCCGCATGAATATCTCGCTCCCCATGGCACCCTCCTTGCGTTGTGAACTCATTAGAACGCAAAAGCAAAAATGCAAGGAGAAACGCAATGCGGAAGTTGTCTATTTTGTACTCGGTTACCAGCCTGATGTTCCTGGCTGTCCTGACGATGGCCGGCTGTTCAGGCTCAAGCGGCGCTGGAAACAATTCTGGCGCAGCGCAGGTGGTAAAGCCCATCACTACGCCGAGCGCCGACGGCAATCTGCAGGCGGCAATCGGCAAGGTAGCCATCAACAGCCCACCGGTCGTCACCTTTGCCCTCTCGGATGAAACGGGGCAGCCGCTTGATCCGGCCACGTTCATAAAGGGCGGCGGCGTTATCCGCTTTTTCATTTCGCGAATAAACGCCGACGGAAGCCGGTATGACAGCTATTTGCGGACCAACGACAAGACCTCCCTCGATGACCAGGTCATTCCCTCCTTTGACGGTAATGAAGAGGCGACAAGCGCCGCGGGGGCTGAAGGGGCCGCGGCCTATGCCGCACGCTTTTCCACCGTCTCTCCCGGCGTATATGCCTATGCCTTCAAGACCGATATCAAGGATCCCAGCAAGACGCTGAAAGGACTTGCCTTTGACCCGTCACTGACCCATACCGTGGTGGCGCTGATCTACAGGGATGTCACAAGCAATGGCCATGCGCTACAGCAATCCATCAACCCGTACCTTAATTTCCGTCCAGACGGTGAGACAGTTTCAACTACTCGGGAAATAGTTGCCATTTCCGCATGCAACGAGTGCCACGGCAAATTGGGCACGCATACCGGCTCTCGGCGTGAGATCATGCTTTGCGTGATGTGTCATAATTCAGATATCATCAGCGCCCGAAACGGCGCGCCGATCGATCTGAAAAGCCTGATTCATAAGATTCATTCCGGCAGAACCCTGCCGAGCGCGTCCAAAGGGGTGAAATACGGCCTCCAGACCAGTGATTTCTCCAAGGTCCGTTATCCGCTGTTCTCGAATGACGTTGTTATCGCCGGAACTCCGGTGGATTGCACCAAGTGCCACAAGCAGGGTACGGACACCTTCGGAAGGAATTTCGGCAAAAATGTTGACCGCTGGAAAACCACGCCCAGCAGGGCAAACTGCGGCAGCTGCCATGATCTGACGGTTTTCGACGCCGCGAATACATCCCTAACCTTCAACACCTGGTCCTCCGGCAGGAACACCACGGTAACCAAGACCGTAACCGGGACCATGCATTCCGGCGGCGCTCAGGCCGACGACTCGCGCTGCGCCTCATGCCACTCAGCAGCCGATAACGAATATGATTACTCCGTTGCGGGCGCACATACGGTTTTTGAAAAGTCAGCTAAAAATCCAGGGTTTATCACCAAGATACTGAGCGTCTCGAATCTCGGATACGCCAAGCCGCTGGCAGTCAGATTCCAATTTACCGACTTTAATGGCAATCCGTTCGTGTTCAAGAACACCAGTTCCGCGGTCAACTTGAAGATAGTGGTAGGAAGAAAAGGGGCCAATGGAGAGCTGCCGCTTGAATTTGATAATTTGCCTCAACCAACCAGTGAGGTGCGGGCATTTGGAAACTACACCGCGCTCTTCTTTACCTCCAACGGCGCGGCGGCCTCAAAGGACATAGCGGGCAAAGCGCCAAGCCCAAGCACGAGTTCCGCGAGTTCGTGGGGACATGTGCCGTTTGATCCCCAGACGGGGATTGGAACATTCGACTTTGCCACCTATACCGAAGACAGCGGCGGCAGGCAGTTGGTCACTCCCGCCAAAACCGGCAACTACCAATTTGGGGCGGTAATCGGACTTTTCATCTCGCCCAACAGAAATGATGTCACGGTATCCCATCGGGGCAGGACGCCCCGCGCGGTTCAGATCGGGACGCCGTCGGACCCGGTCTTTTTCGATCTGGATACCGGCAACCAAATCGCGCCTCCCCGGAAACCGACCGTCGAGCTGGCCAAATGCAACGCCTGCCACGGGAGTCTGGCCGGCGGCGCCGGCATCAGCGCCAGCGACATTGCAAGCCTGAATCTTCCCTACCTTTCCGGCACCTTGGTCGGCCCCGGCTTCCACAAGTCTCAGCGCGCAAAAGTCGAACTCTGCGTTCTTTGCCATACGCCAAACAACGGCTTGAGCCCAGGCACCGGTTCCAGGAAGAACGACTACGCGGCATCCGGCGACATCAAGGTATTTATTCACAAGCTCCACAGGGGGCCCGCACTTGCCGACAAGAAATACAACTTCTACAGTTACGATCCGGCGCCGGGTTATCCCAACGACCTGAGGAACTGTCAGGCATGCCATACCACGGCCAATCCGGCTATGCGAGTGACCATCGGATCTGTCCTCAATGGCGCGCCGGTAACAGCATTCGCACAGTATCAGGACCCAAGCCGGCTGTCGTCCTGGCGCGCGGTGTGCACTTCGTGCCATGACAACAACACCAGCATGAGTTCCTACCTGGAGAATCAATGTTCGCTTTGCCATAATGATCCGGCACGCGCGATCAGCCACACGCCGTCACGGTAGCAGCCACCCCGGTAACGGGCGGAGGGGAAATCCCTCTGCCCGTTGCCACTTATTGTCTGTGCACGACCAGTAGTTCCACCCTCCTAAAAATCATCCAAGCCCGCCCTCCGCGGCAACAACTCCCCTGGTAAAAATGGCGAGATACTGCGCTATCAACTTTTCATCCTGCTCAGGAGAATGGCTGATGAGATTCTCGGTGGCCCGGTTACTGAGAAAAAAGTAGTTGACCATGCCGGCAAGTGCCAGCGCCGCATTGGTGGCATCGACATCCCCCCGGAACTGTTTCAGCCGTTTTCCCTCCTCGATAACCGCTGCCATGGTCAGGATCACCTGGTCGATCACGGGCAGGACGATAGGTTCGAAAAACAGCGTGGGGTTGGTAAGCTCGCTGGTGTAAAAGCGCAAAAGGTACGGATTCTTGCGGTGCCTCTGGAAGGTCCAGCGCAGATAGCTCTCGATCATGGAGACCGGATCGGAAACACGCTGCCGAATCTCATGGATCTCCTCGAAACAGGCGAACTGCTGCTGCAATACCGCTGAATAAAGCCCTTCCTTGCTGCCAAAGTGATAGGAAATCATGGAGATGCTGGTCCCCGCCGCCAGGGAAATCTCCCTGACGCTTACTCCCTTCAGACCCCTCTCGGCGAACAACTGCGTCCCCACGTCCATGAGCTTATTGCGACAGTCCGTTTTTTCCATGTTCTCCCCAGCCTGGTTGGATGTGCGCGTAGAGAGTAGCAAAAAGCCTGAACGAAAGCCAATTCTATTGCAAACATAACGTCAGACTGTTATGGTGTATACGCCGAACGAACGTTCGGTTTGTGATGTCTCAACAAGCAGGCGAGACCGGCGCAATGCCTTGGCGCGCCTGCGAAAAAAACATATCAGGAGGAGCAGCTAGATGTCCGAATTGCACGACAGAATCAGAAAGTCCAGCCTTCACGCCAAAATCAGGAAAGTGGAAGACGTCATACCTCTTTTCAAAAACGGGATGAACCTCGGCTGGTCCGGCTTTACTCCCGCCGGCTACCCCAAGATGGTACCCACGGCCCTTGCCGACCATGTCGAGGAGAACCATCTGCAGGGGAAGCTGAAATTCAACCTGTTCATCGGCGCCTCAGTTGGCGTCGAGACCGAGGACCGCTGGGCCTCGCTTGACATGATCGACCGGCGCTGGCCTTACCAGACCGGCAAGAACATTCAGAACGGCATCAACGAAGGGCGCATCCGGATGGGGGACAGGCACCTCTCCATGTTCGCCCAGGATCTGGGCTACGGATTTTACACCAAGGATAACGGCGGCCGCCTCGATATCGCCATTATCGAATGCTCCGCCATCACGGAGAACGGCGACCTGGTGCTCACCGCCTCCTGCGGCGCGGTGCCGGAGATCGTGCAAATCGCCGATCGGATCATCATCGAGATCAATACCTCGCTCCCGAACTTCGAAGGGTTGCATGACATCATAGAGCCGGTCAATCCGCCGCATCGCCTTCCCTACCTGATCAGCCGGGTGGACGACCGGGCCGGCTCGCCCTATGTCCGCATCGACTCGGACCGGATCATCGCCATCATCGAATCGGATCGACCCGACAACGGCCGCTCATTCAGCGATTCGGACGACACCTCGGAAGCGATAGCAGGCCACATCATCGATTTCTTCTCGAACGAAGTAAGGGCCGGGCGACTGCCGAAAAACCTGCTGCCGCTCCAATCCGGCGTAGGCTCCATCGCCAACGCGGTTATCGGCGGCCTGGCCAAGGGTCCCTTCACCGGCCTCAATGTCTGGACCGAGGTGCTGCAGGACACCATGCTCGACTTCCTGGATTCCGGGAAGCTCGATTTCGCCTCGACGGTATCGCTCTCCTTCTCCAAGGACGGGTTCAAGCGCTTTTACGACAACTGGGATAAGTACAGCAAAAAGGTGATCATGCGTCAGCTCTCCATAGCCAACCACCCGGAGCCGATTCGCCGTCTCGGATGCATCGCCATGAACACCCCCATTGAGTTCGATATCTATGCCCACGCCAACTCCACGCTGGTGGGAGGGACGCGCATGATCAACGGCATCGGCGGTTCCGGCGATTTCCTCCGGAATGCCTATCTCTCCATCATGCATACGCCGTCGGCCCGGCCGACCAAGACGGACCTGACCGGCATCACCTGTGTCGTGCCGCACGTGCCGCACGTCGACCACACCGAGCACGACCTGGATGTCCTGGTTACCGAGCAGGGGCTTGCCGACCTGCGTGGGCTGGACCCGAAAACCCGCGCCCAGGTCATCATCGACAAATGTGCGCATCCGGAATACAGGCCTCTGTTGCAGGACTACCTCGACAGGGCGGCAAAAGATTGCCTGGCCCGAAAGGCTGGCCACGAACCGCAAATGCTGGACCGGGTCTTCAAGATGCAGGTAAACCTGGCCAAAAACGGGACCATGAAGATTGATAGCTGGGATATCTAGTTCGACCCCAGCTCCAGCATCATAAAAACGGCAGGGTGGCGCAATATGGCCACCCTGCCATTTTTTTAGCAGGCCAAGGAGAACGTAACTGATCTGTTGATTTGGTGGGCAGAGCCAGCGAGTTGGTCCACGACTCAACTACATCAGCCTACTGCTCCCTGAATTGATAAGTGAAAGCGGTGAACCTTGTAACTGATTGCCTTGATGTGTCCCGCCATATATGCCGGTTATGCCCAGTATGACGGATTCCTTTGACCGTTGTAAATTCACCAACCACCCTTTCTTTTCAATTCACCCGTACTATCAAGCCGTTGCACTTGCCAGATTTGCAGAGCTAACCCTGGCGTGATAATTGCGATATACTTTTCAGCGATAAAATCTAAAGGGGGATTACCTATGAAAGCGCTTGTATATCACGGACCAGGCAAACTTGCCTTGGAGAAAAAGCCCAAGCCTGTCATCAAGGCACCAACGGATGCCATCGTCAAGATCACCAAGACCACGATTTGTGGATCGGATTTGCATATCATGAAGGGTGATGTGCCAACGGTTACCGCAGGCCGCATCCTGGGGCACGAAGGGGTCGGCATTGTCGAGCAGGTGGGCGCCGGCGTTTCAAATTTCAGCGTGGGCGACCATGTACTGATTTCCTGCATCTCGTCATGCGGGAAATGCACCAACTGCAAGAAAGGAATGTACTCCCATTGCGAGAACGGGGGTGGCTGGATACTGGGAAACCTCATTGACGGCACGCAAGCCGAATACGTCAGGATCCCGTTCGCGGACAACAGTCTTTATCCGATTCCAGCCGGGGCCGACGAGGAGGCCTTCGTCATGTTGAGTGATATCCTGCCGACCAGTTTCGAATGCGGTGTTCTCAACGGGCAGGTCAAGCCCGGTGACACGGTGGCGATCATCGGTGCCGGACCGATAGGCCTGGCGGCGGTTCTGACGGCGCAATTCTATTCACCGGCCCAAATCATCATGGTCGACATAGATGACAACCGTCTGAAGGTCGCCGGGAAGTTTGGTGCGACGCAGCTCATCAACAACAGCGACGGCAATGCCGTCAAGAAGGTCATGGCGCTTACCGATAAGAGGGGCGTGGACGTCGCGATTGAAGCCATAGGGCTACCGATGAGTTTCGACATTTGCCAGTCAATAGTGGCGGCAGGCGGTCATATCGCCAATATCGGCGTACATGGCAAGCCGGTACAGCTTAATATGGACAAGCTCTGGTCACACAATATCACCCTTACCACGCGCCTCGTTGATACCGTGACGACTCCGATGCTGCTGAAAACGGTGCTGTCTGGAAAGGTGAAGCCGGAGCAGCTGATTACGCATCACTTCTCGCTGAATGACGTCATGCAGGCATACGAAACCTTTGGCAATGCCATGAAGGACCGCGCCCTGAAGGTGATCATTTCCAATGACTAAAGGCCGCTAGTCTTTTCAATAACCCCTTTAATTGCAGAATTCGCCGGGACCGGTCACTGCAAAATAGGAAATTAAATGCAAATTAAAAACATCATAACGATCCTGGCAACATTCTCTTCACTATGTATCAGCGGCATTGCTTACTGCGACGACGAGCTTTCGTATGATGATACCGTAGATCTGATTCAGAAAACCATGGTCGGTAGTGCTTCGGATGTACGCATGGAAAGCTATGGCTATATAAGATTTGATAAATGCAGTTTGGACTATAAGGTATCAGGAACCTATCCGGCAGGCGGTCTTTATGATATCAAATTCAGCAATATTGATTTTTCCAGCTTGAATTATAAGGAATCATCGGTAGGTCATGATTACACCGCTTTTATGATGTTGAATTTTAAGAACGCGTTCCAGTCAAAATACGATTCCAAAGAAATATCAATTCATACTGCAGTAATCAACGTTTCCAACGATGAAAAAGCACAGATATTATTCCAGGCCTTTCTACACTTGGGAGAGCTATGTAGTGCTAAAAAAAGTTCCTTATAAGGTGTGCAACTCGAAATTCTCTTCCCCGGAATGCTTCATTCTGGCCCTAGAGACAGGGCACGCCTGAACTCCGCTGAACAACAACTCGCACGGAACGTCTTGTTTCGGTCCAATAAATATAAAAAGGGGGGTAGTCGGTTAGAGCCACCTATCCAGCTACTCCCAGTTATATCCGTTTGTTACATCGCACTCCGTAACCGGGCCCGTTGAGACC
>Ga0209125_1003389_pt1 | contig 11016 bp, 12 predicted proteins | sample BarGraIncub1131A_FD_184503 | JGI IMG/M metagenome (GOLD analysis project Ga0209125, IMG submission 184503) | Arctic peat soil microbial communities from Barrow, Alaska - Barrow Graham LP Incubations 11-31A (SPAdes) (version 2) | ecosystem: Environmental > Terrestrial > Soil > Wetlands > Peat... | reverse complement strand
TGGTAAACAACTTTTTTCCATTCCTTAGCAAAGCATTCAATGAAGGGATCGCTGCGGTATCGGCAAGCAAGATGCAGGTCGAAAGACTAAAGAGTCTGGCTTCGAAATATATCGAGATCAGTGTGATATTAATGATCACGGGAGTTGTTGTGGCCTATTACTTTTTTGCCCGGGAGGTAACAGGTTTCCGTACTTTCATGGGCATATTTCTTGTGGCTACGCTCCGGCTTCTTCCGGCCGTACGCTCAATTATTTCCCAACATTCGACACTCCGTAACAATCAGTACACTGTTGACTTTATCAACGAGGCAACTGAGATTACACGCCCGCTCCCTGATAACGATTTCACTTTTCAGCATACCATCGAGCTCAAAAACATCAGCTTTAGTTTTGGATCAGACCGTCCCATCTTCAAAGACCTGTCATTGACGATTCATCAGGGTGAACAGGTGGGCATCAGGGGAGTATCCGGATCGGGGAAAAGTACGCTTCTTTACTTATTGATGGGATTGTACGAGCCTCAGGAAGGGAGCGTGTTGATTGATGGCATTGAACTCACCCCCGAAAACAGAAGCGGGTGGCATAAGCTGATTGGGTATGTGTCTCAGGATGTCTTTATTATGGATACCACCCTTGAGAAGAATATCTCTCCCGACGAGGTGACCGACCCGAATTTACTCGATCGTTCTATTGATATTTCAGCCCTCCGTGAGCTGACAGGAAAGCTGCCTGATGGGATTTTGACCATGATTGGCGAGTCAGGGTCGCGCCTTTCGGGAGGTGAGCGGCAGCGGATAGGAATTGCCCGTGCCCACTATAAAGAAGCCGAGGTGTTATTGTTGGATGAGCCTACATCGTCGCTCGATGCAAAAACCGAAGAGGAGATTACCGAAACACTTGGGCAACTTCTCTCAGAAAACCGGACAATCATCATCGTCTCCCATCGCGAAAGCTTGCTTTCAAAGTGCGACAGGATCATCGATTTCGAAAAACTTAAAGAAGTAATTGCCTGATGGAAAAAAAACTTACTTATTACATTTCAGGATATAAGATAGAACTGTTATCCGACTTTCCTGAAAGGTTAGAAAAGATGCTTTACGGGTTCGGCCCTTTCTCTTTTCAATCGAAGACCGGCAATCAATCACCTGCTTTAAGTCCTCCCATCATGCAGTTTGTGATTAACGAATCGCAAAACTCGTCTCACCTTGCATTCCCGGATACGGAATGTGAGAGGATACATACTTTCGACATCGAAGAGGGAAAGTGCGCTATGCGAAAATGTGGGAATAAATACAACTTTACAATTATACAAGATGGGGAAGGGCATTTGCCGCTTGTTCTGGATATGGAACCAGGCTCATCATTGGTTAACTGCACGTGTGGCCCCTCAAGTGAGCTAAACCCCGACAACCTGAAATTCGCACTATGGATAGCCTTTGGCTTTGTGGCCATACCAAAGCAAACAGTTGCTTTGCACTCATCGGTTATTATCTATAACGATCGCGCCATCCTTTTTCTCGGTGAGTCGGGCACCGGTAAGAGCACACACACAAAATTATGGCTGGAACATATTCCCGGAAGCCGTTTGCTCAACGATGACAGTCCGGTTGTCAGGATAGAATATGATGGAACAAACCAACTTGTGCCATTCGTTTACGGATCGCCATGGAGCGGGAAAGGACGATGCCACCTCAACGAGCGTTACCCGATAGCAGCATTTGTCAGACTTCAGCAACACCCGGCCAATAAAATTACAAAACTCAGCAAACTTGAGGCCTTTGGCGCCCTTTATCCATCATTTCCCCCTGCCTTTCTTAAGGATGACTACTTTGAGGAGCAAATCTGCGGAATAATTTCAAACATAATAATGACAACGCCGATTTACCGGCTTCAGTGCCTGCCTGATAGTACGGCAGCAGAACTTGTCAAAATCACAGTTTTTAAGTGAGATGAATAGGACAACAAAAAAAATTCCAAATATAGATGCTCTGATGATTATAGAAGAGAGCATAAAAGCAGGCACAACAGTTCAGTTGACTGTGCGTGGTAACAGCATGAGTCCCCTGCTGATGGACGGGGTGGATGTGGTCAGGCTGCGCCCTTTTATCCCCGACGAAATTAAGCCGGGAGTCATCATCCTCTTTCGTTACAAGGAGCGATTTGTGCTCCACCGTATCATTCATATTTCACTTCCTGATAGCCAACAAAACAGCGAAGCAATCATCACCACCAAAGGTGATGCCATGACCAAAACCGAAACCATTACTTTTGCCGATGTAATCGCTGTTGCAGATGTTACTGAGCATTCATCCCTCGTTAAGGTTTACAGACAACTGGTATTATTATTTTATAAAGTACGAGGATATTTAGTAAGAAGTGTGACTTTTAAATAGTGTTATTTCTCCGGTTGTATTTGATCGCGTTTGTCAAAAAAAAGGCCAGTTTAACAATTCCGTAAAATCACCTCCTGTAAAATATTTTTACAGTCATTCAGCTTTTCCCAATTAGCAGTTTGGCCATACAACTAAGTTATAAATATTTAGGTATACTAAGAGAATGTTTTTTGCTCAAAAACGAGTAAAATTTAATGTGTGAATTATGTAACTTTTTTATAAAATTTAGCAACAATATTAAGATTAACTATACTCACCTTTATGAAATCATATTTTTTACGCATTTAATAACTATAAAAATGAAAACATTCATCCCGATCACCAAAGACGATATACAGTTAGCTGTATATTCTTATGAGCCACCTGCAATAGAACTTATAGAAGTTACTGTTGAAAAAGGGTTCGCAGATTCAATAACCGACTTTAATCCAAACCAATGGTAATTAGTTTTAAAAAAAAGAAAGAAACTATGAAAATTTTTAACAAAAGTAGAATTGCCTGGACAATTTCAGCGCTTTTCTTGGTAGCAGTCACTTCATGCAGTAAAGATAAACCTGCTGAACCGTCTCCTTCTGGAGGCCAAATACTTTTTACAAGCGAACAAGCCGGGTTAACAGTTATGTCCGCCCTTAATGTTAAATCAGACTTTGTTGCAGATGCCGGGTCAACACTTAAGACCACCATTAATGGTATTGCAACCTCGTGGACTGCCTTAACCGATAAGACAGGTATCTACTCTACCGAGGCACGCACAGCAACCAGCGCTGGCGGCACGCTCGGAATAGTCAATGATGAATATATAGCAGATAATACCGGTCTAAGCTCTACTTTTACAGCCACTATTCCTATGTTTTGGGGAGTTGCAAATACAATTCACAACTTTTACGCCTACTACCCTTATAATGCTAATGCACCGGTGCCGCTACCTGCAGCCGCAACTGTACCTGTTGGACTATTATCTACACAGTCGCAGTTGGTAGTAAATGACTTCACCCACATTGGAGCATTGGACTTTTTGGTAGCCACACCTATAGCAGTAATCTCTCCTGCTAACACCAATCAAACTACATCTGGTTTAACCGCTGGTTCTGGTATTGTCCATTTGACATACAACCACCTCTTTACGATCGTGGAGTTCGATATATCTGGTTCCGGAACCATTGGTGCAGTAAGACTTACAGGTACAGATCTTGCCTTGGCTGGTGCAATAATAGATATAAAACAGGTAACACCTACACCAGGTGTCGCCTATACCCTGGCTGATCAGGGGTCTAAAGCTAGTGCGGTTATTGTTAATCTCGCCACGGCCACAACACTTACAGCTACGGCTACAGATACGAAGGTTTACATGGTCATCTATCCTGGCTATGCTGGTGATTGTTCCATAGAATTTAAAAATGGCGGAATATGGAAAAATCTTGTTTCCAAACACGCGCCTGCTGGTGGCTTTTTACGTGGCCAAAAATATGTTGTAACAGTTAATGCCGGGGCAATTAATTAGTCCACCTTTTCGGAATCGGCAACCCATGCAGGGTTTATTGCCGGACTGCAACAGCATTTGGTTAGTTGATTTATTGTATTACAGTATATTAAAACTTATTTTGGGCTTTTAAAAAGAAGTTGAATTTTTTGCAACTTTCAAATGTCAGGGGAGCCTAAGATACAACCACCTACAGCAATATAGCAGTAGGTGGTTTTTTATTTGCACCCGGCTTGCACCGGGTTTAGATTGATTATTAGATTATACCGGTTTGAATTCAAGCTAATAGTGACTGACCCCAGTTCTGCTCATTTTTTTATTAATTTTGAAGAAAATATTAAAAACCCCTATTGGTGGTCTAAAGAATGGGGAGTAGGATAAATATAGGAAATGTAATATTCTGTTTTATATATATTATAGGAGAGTAAAGTGATTACCGTAAGTCAAATACTACTATATATACCAATGTCGTTTAGTTAAGGAAATCAGCTGAAAGGCTTAATTTTATTGAAAATAATGTGAAATACGTTCTTTGAAAAGTTGGAATTGTCTGAATAGTTGATTATCTTGCAGGGGTATATAGGGGGCAACCCAAGCACTGGTTATTTACTACGTTTAACTCTATTTCAGCCATGTTCAGCCAACTGCCATGTTTTGGTGTATAAACAAACTCAAGGCGGTCCCATATCCTTTTGGCTTCAGCCGGCTCAAATCTTTCATACAATGCACCTGCGGTATGAGTTCCAAGGTTGTCCATTACCAATGTTATTTTATCAACATCCGGATAAAGCAGGTCTGCTATTTCTTTGATGAATTCAGCCCAATCTACCTTACATTTCTTTGTAGTGATTTTCACCTTACGGAACCCTGCTAATGGTTCATTAAACAGAAAGATATTACAAACGCCAAATCGTTCATATTCATAATCACATATTCGATCATGACCCTTACTCATTGGAATCGGAACACGAGTTTCACCAATCAATTGTTTGGGAGATTCATCCATGCAAACAACTGGTATATTTGGATTATTCGGTCTTTTATATACATCCAGAACTTGTTCCATGGATGCAACAAACTCCCCACTTTTCTCCGCCGGGATTACCCACCCTTTTACTTTCCAAGGTTTAAGTTCGTTTTTTTTAAAGTCCTGCGAACTGTTTCGTGTGAGATACTCTCTGTGATATGAAGCTCCACCATTTTATCGGAAAGAAGTCGCAAAGACCAACGAGCAAATCCTTTTGGGGGTTCACCACAGGCAAGAGCAATCAGGTGGGCTTCCATATCTCCATCAACCAGTTTGTCATATACCCGTGAAGTGGGGGCCATTTTTAATGCTGCTTCAAAACCCTCTTCAACAAACCGTTTCTTAACTCGATCAATGGTTCGCATTCCAATCTTTAATATCTTACATATCTCTTCATTTGTTTGCCTTTCTCCTGAATAAGCACCTCTGTCAACATTTAATAGAATCAATGTATGTATGATCTTTTTTGCCGCATGGGTTCCTGTTCGTGGCAACAGCATGAGTCCCCTGCTGATGGACGGGGTGGATGTGGTCAGGCTGCACCCCTTTTATCCCCGCCGAGCTTAAGCCGGGAGTCATCATCCTCTTCCGCTACAAGGAGCGATTTGTGCTCCACCGCATCATTCACATTTCACTTCCTGACAGCCAACAAAACAACGAAGCAATCATCACCGCTAAAGGTGATGCCATGACCAAAACTGAAACCATTACTTTTGTCGATGTAATCGCTGTTGCCGATGTTCCTGAGCATTCATCCCTCATTAAGGTTTACAGACAACTGGTATTATTATTTTATAAAGTACGAGGATATTTAGTAAGAAGTGTGACTTTAAAATAGTGTTATTTCTCCGATTGTATTTGATTGCGTTTGTCAAAAATGCCAGTTTAACAATTCCGTAAAATCATCTCCTGTAGAATATTTTTACAGTCATTCAGCTATTCCCAATTAGCAGTTTGGCCATACAACTAATTTAAAATCATTTAGTTGTGCTAAGAGAATGTTTTTTGCTCAAAAACGAGTAAAATTTAACGTGTGAATTATGTAACTTTTTTATAAAATTTTGCAACAATAATAAGATTGGCTATACTTACCTTGTGAAATCATATTTTTTACGCATTTAATAACTATAAAAATGAAAACACTTATGCCGATCACAAAAGAAGATATACAGTTAACTGTGTATTCTTATGAGCCACCTGAAATAGAACTTATTGAAGTCACTGTTGAAAAAGGATTCGCAGATTCAATAACCGACTTTAATCAAACCCCATGGTAATTAATTTAAAAAAAATAAAAAAAACCATGAAAATGTTTATTAAAAACAGGATTGCCTGGACAATTTCAGCGCTTTTCCTATTAGCAGTCACTTCATGCAGTAAAGATAAACCTGCCGAACAGTCTCCTTCTGGAGGCCAAATACTTTTTACAAGCGAGCAGGCCGGGTTAATAGTTAAGTCCGCCCTTAATGTTAAATCAGACTTTGTTGCAGATGCCGGGTTAACACTTAAGACCACCATTAATGGTATTGCAACCTCGTGGGTTGCCGGAACTGATAAGACAGGTATTTACTCTACGGAAGCACGTACAGCAACCAGCGCTGGCGGCACGCTCGGAATAGTCAATGATGAATATATAGCAGATAATACCGCGGCTAGCTCTACTTTTACAGCCACTATTCCTATGTTTTGGGGAGTTGCAAATACAATTCACAACTTTTACGCCTACTACCCTTATAATCATGATGCGCCGGTGCCGCAACCTGCAGCCGCAACTTTACCTGTTGGAGTTTTATCTACACAGTCGCAGTTGGTAGTAAATAACTTCGATCACATTGGAGCATTGGACTTTTTGGTAGCCACACCGATAGCAGTAATCTCTCCTGCTAACACCAATCAAACATCACATACTTATGTCCATTTGGTATACAACCACCTCTTTACGATCCTGGAGTTCGATATAAAGGGTTCCGGAACCATTGGTGGAGTAAGACTTACAGGTACAGATCTTGCCTTGGCTGGTGCAGTAATAGATATAAAACAGGTAACACCTGCGCCAGGTGTCGCCTATACGCTGGCTGATCAGGGGTCTAAAGCTAGTGCGGTTATTGTTAATCTCGCCACTGCCACAACACTTACAGCTACAGCTACAGATACTAAGGTTTACATGGTTATTTATCCTGGCTATGCTGGTCCTTGTGACATACAATTTTTAAATGGCGGAACGTGGAAAAATCTTGTTTCCAAAGAAGCGCCTGCTGGTGGCTTTAAACGTGGCCAAAAATATGTTGTAACAGTCGACGCCGGGGCAATAAATTAATCCACCTTTTCGGAATTGTCAACCCATGCTGTGTTTATTGCCGGAATGCAACAGCATTTGGTTAGTTGATTTATTGTATTACAGTATATTAAAACTTATTTTGGGCTTTTAAAAAGAAGTTGAATTTTTTGCAACTTTCAAATGTCAGGGGAGCCTAAGATACAACCACTTACAGCAATATAGCAGTAGGTGGTTTTTTATTTGCACCCGGCTTGCACCGGGTTTAGATTGATTATTAGATTATACCGGTTTGAATTCAAGCTAATAGTGACTGACCCCATTTCTGCTTGACCCCAGTTCTGCTCATTTTTTTATTAATTTTGAAGAAAATATTAAAAACCCCTATTGGTGGTCTAAAGAATGGGGAGTAGGATAAATACAGGAAATGTAATATTCTGTTTTATATATATTCTAGGAGAGTAAAGTGATTACCGTAAGTCAAATAATACTATAAATACTAATGTAAATTCCTGTTTTCCCATATTACTAAGTATGGGAAATGTGGGAAATGTGGAAATTTTTACTTTAGTAATCAGCTTATTCTGGACGCATATCTTGTTTCTATGCTTGCATGAGAACGTATATACCTCCCTTCAGGAATAATTTGATCTATCTGTTACAAAACAGAACCCTTATTTAGAGAGTAATATATAGCTATCTAACCTGAATAATTCACAAACTCAAAATTAGCGAATTATTCATGACTTCAAACATTAAGTGAAGGTCAAAAGCATCTTCATTCATCATCAATTCTTTTGAAAAGTTGAGTTGTAATAATGAAAATTTCTAAAATCAGAGGTTGTTAACGGTTGGCGTTGAGTTGTTAACAATATGACCCCTCTCCGCAGTGCAGATTCTAAATTTATTGGATCATTAAACAGTGTAGATGTATCTTCGATTTTGCTAACAACGGAGCATTTCAAAATTCCCCATACAATTAACTATCACGTTCAGATCAGGAAATTGTTTTGGAAATTTAATTCTGATACGGGTTTTCATTTCTTTGACATAAGCGGCAATTTTAATAAGTCGCAAACGAATGGTTTTTATTGTAGCTGTCGCATATTCAGTATTTGCCAATGCCTCTGTGCGCAAGGCATGTAATAAAACATACGCGGCAGAATGCATAAACAGCCTGAACGGGTTAGCTTTAAAACTACTACATGACATCTTATCAGAAATCAGGTATGTCTTATGCTCTTTTATGTATAGCTCCATTTGGCCTGGGCTCAGATGAGACTTTATTCTGCAGGCATGGATGTTGGCAATTCTTTATAGATGGGATCATTGATCGCATCTTTGTAATTGCAGATTTCCCATCCCTCCTTACGAAACTTTTCGATAAGATCGGTCAGGAACAGTGCAGATGTAAGATTGAAATGCAACAACAAGGTATGTTTGATCTGACGATGGTTGATTTCCTTCGAGAGGTTATTGTAATATAAAGCACGGTCGTAAATGTGATTGATTTAATACTCCCTGAACCCGCTGATATCGGCTTTGGGATTTTGTTTTAAACGATTGATCAGTCTGGAATTGATGTACCAGTCGGAAGCGCCGATCGTAACCCATTCCTCGTCTGTAGCCATTTTGTTTGAAATAATGACGGATACTGTCTCTCTTGGCCATTGTATTGCCGGCCTTCAGGTAAGGAAACCGAAAGATCTTCTGATAGTTTTTTTAACCTATGATATATGCATTACAGGCCTCAATCTCCTTGACAAGTGCTACACAGGTCATCAAAGTATCATTGTAATTGGGATGATTATAAGTATGGTTGGCGATATAATGTCCTGCCTGATCCCATTTTTGCAACAGCTTCTTTCCCTCTTCATCGTCAACTCCACTTGCACAAAAAAACCAGACCGATTGGATTTTCTCTTTTTTCAGTTGGTTTACGATCATGGCGTTCCCGTCTGCTCCTTTGTAATTTAAAATGTCTTCCTGATTTCCATCGTCAAATGAAAAGGCAATGCTGGGTTTTTGAATGACTTGTTTATTTGTTTTACATGATATTAAGATCATTGCAATGATCAAAAAGAGGAATAGCTTTCTCATTTCGTACTATTCTGTGGTGTAAATATCTTTTAAATTGGTCGTTATATAGCATGACACTAAAACCCAAATATACAAAGATTCATTCATTTCACTAAAAGAATAAAGGCTGCCCTATTGAGGCAGCCTTTATTCGTATAAGATGATTTGAATAATTTATTGTGGTATGTTAACCGTATTCATTTGCAGCGTTACTGCTGTTTGAGCTAACAATCTACCATTGATAGAAGCGCCTGTCTGCAAATTAATCCCTGTTTGGCCTAATACGTTTCCTTCGAAATGACTGGTTGTTCCAAATGTTACAGCACCTGCAACCTGCCAAAAGATATTCTTAGCCTGTGCACCACCGCTAAGAATTACCTTAACAGCTGAACTCATTGTAAGATTTTTGGCAACCTGGAAGATAAAGATATCGTTAGGCCCACCTGATATAATGATATTGGTTGGGATTACAACTGAAGTTGTCCATTTATACAGACCAGGTGTCAGCGTTAAGCCTCCAATAGTTCCAGCACCTAAATTCAGGAAATCAGGTTTAGAGCGTCCTGCAGCATCAGTATAAGCTGTCTGCATATTAAGTACAGCTGTTGTCAGCATAGAGGCATTTGTGAGTCTGCATGGAAGTGGACCTGCTGCATCAACTGAAAAGATAGATCCTGTAACTTCATCACATTTAACAAGAATAGCGGCTCCAGTGATTGGACTTGATCCAATGCTTCCGGTTATAATAGATGGATAAACATCGGTAATTCCTGATTTAGACAGGATAACGAAATTACCTGCAACACCTAAATCTACAGCTGCCTGACTACCAGTTTTAGGTGGTTTGACCGGTTTTCCGTTTGCATCTTTTGTTGTCGCATAAACTCCTGATTTACTTGATAATTGACTTGCTGTGTTTGATAAAGAACTTCCAGTTGTAGCAGCTTCTTTTGTACAACTTCCCATTAATGTTACGATTACTAAAGCAGTAATTGGTAAAAAATTTGTTAGTTTCATTATCTGTTGTTTTTTAATTAGAATTGTTTGTGAATATTCACAGGCAAAGGTGATACTTTCATTTTCCGATTGTGTTACATAACAATAGTTAATTGTTATATGATTCACACTTTTAAAAAACAATACCCCAAAATATGTTGTATCATTGCGGAAATTAAAGACTTGTAATCTTCTATTCCTTTTAATATTTATTCTGAGAAATACAATCAAACAGGTTCTTCGTCTATTTAGGTGATCCTTAATCTGCCTTACTTGTTAGTTGTTTGTATGATAATCAGATATTTACAGAGCATTTCGGACTATGTACTTTTATTTTCACATAAATTGAAGTAGCATCCCTTTTCTTCCGAAAAGCACAAAACCAAGAATACCATGCATTTTTTTGCTTTACATCTCTGCTTTTTATCACCTAAATTGACGCAGAACCGTGTGCCATGAGAAATTTGTTTTGTAAAAAAACAAAGAAAACTATGTAAGAGATGAGGGAAGGCCCCTCGGAATCGGTTTACAGGAACAGGTTTCAAACCAGTGTATGCAGATGTGGTTAAGAGCTATGGTTGTGAGCGATACATGAAAAGTCGGTATTAAAACCGGCAGGTAACTATACAAGAGGTGACTGAAAAGGAATCTTCGATGAGGTACCGAAAGTCAATAAGTTGATGTCAAAACCAGATTGCGGTTCTTAATCTGGGATAAATTCAGGGGCAACCTGTTTACTGCCTGAGTGGCATCCGGTACATAGAAG
>Ga0209125_1003388_pt1 | contig 11017 bp, 7 predicted proteins | sample BarGraIncub1131A_FD_184503 | JGI IMG/M metagenome (GOLD analysis project Ga0209125, IMG submission 184503) | Arctic peat soil microbial communities from Barrow, Alaska - Barrow Graham LP Incubations 11-31A (SPAdes) (version 2) | ecosystem: Environmental > Terrestrial > Soil > Wetlands > Peat... | reverse complement strand
ATCCCTCGATTTATTATGGTCGTTTAAGACCGGTGATAACATCAAGGCCTCCCCTGTCGTATATGACAATAAAATTGTAATTGGCTCTATTGATGGCTTTCTATACGCTATGAGCATGAGTGGTACGCTGCTCTGGAAATATAATACCACCAATAGCATTGAGGCCTCCGCTATGATTGTAAATGGCGTCGTGTATTCGGGAAATCTTGACGGCACCCTATTTGCAATAGATCTGAACTCAGGCAAAGTGAAATGGAAATACAAAACAGAAAACCAGATCATGGGTTCTCCTAATCATTGGCAATCGGGCGGGAAGAGTTATATCATTGTTGGGAGTTATGACTATAATCTCTATTGCATAGATGCGCAAACAGGTAAGCTGAAATGGAAATATGAAACAGACAATTACGTGAATGGTACTGCTGCGATTAATGATAATCTCGCAATATTTGGCGGTTGTGACGGGTTTATCCATGTCGTCAATATCGAAACAGGAGCATTAAAAGAAAAAATAAACGTTGGAACCTATGTAGCCAGTTCCGCAACAGTTGACAATAATCGCGCTTATGTTGGTGATTACGATGGAAGGTTCTCATGTGTAGGCATCAAAGAGAAAAAAATCATCTGGAAGTTTCTCGAAAAGAAAGAGAAGTTACCATTCATTGGGTCACCTGCATTGTTCAAGAACTATGTAGTGATTGGAAATCGTGACAAAAATTTATATTGCTTCAACAAAACCAATGGCAAGATGCTTTGGAAAAAGAATATGGGAGGAAGAGTAGACGCCTCACCGGTCATAGCCAAAGAAAAAATAGTTGTAGCCACGATGAAAGGTGACATCAAAATTATCCAACTCAAAGATGGCAAGCAGCTGATGTCTTATGAACTGGGTAGTCCTGTAAGTGGAAGCCCTGCCGTCATTGATCAGAAGATCATCATTGGTGCGGATGATGGCAAAATATATTGTTTTGGTAAAAAATAAACCCATGAAAATATTACACATCATTCCGGGTTCAGGGGGTAGTTTTTATTGTGGTAACTGTTTGCGCGACAGCAAGTATGTCCCTGCATTAAAGGCTTTAGGCCATGAAGTTGTAAAGCTACCCATGTATTTACCACTTTTTGCCAATAACCAGGAAGAGAATGACACACCCGTATTTTATGGCGCTGTAAGTATCTATCTGAAACAATTATACCCTGTTTTCAGAAATGCTCCCGAATGGGTGGATAAAATACTCAACGCTAAACCAATGCTAAAACTTGCTGCAAAATATTCCGGCTCGACCAATGCCAAGGGATTGGAAGAAATGACTGTTTCAATGCTCATGGGCGAAGATGGTCAGCAAAGTGAAGAACTGGAACGCATGGTTGACTGGATTGCGGGACATTATAAACCGGATATCATCCATCTTTCGAATGCATTGTTGTTGGGGCTGGCATTCACCATCAAGCGACGGTTAAAAACTATTCTGATCTGTTCACTTCAGGATGAAGATGTATGGATTGATGTGATGAAACCCCGGTTCAGAAATCATATCTGGAGTCTGATGCAAAAATCTGTAGCTTATGTGGATGGATTTATTGCCGTCAGCGACTATTATGCCGGGCAAATGAAGGAACGGATGCTGATACCTGCAGAGAAACTGACAAGCATCCATATCGGTGTTGATCCCTCTGATTATTTTCCGCAACCTATTGAAAATAAGAAAAGGACGATTGGGTTTATTTCAAGAATGTGTGCTGATAATGGCCTGGATATTCTCGTTGATGCATTCATTGCTCTAAAAAAAAGGAAAGGCTTTGCAGATGTAACGCTCGTCATAACAGGAGGGGCAACAGGCGTCGATACAAATTATATCAATGAAATCAAGGCTTCTATCCGAAAACATCATCTTACAGAACAAGTGTTTTTTCATGATGACTTTTCAGCAGAAGGGCTTACAGCATTTTACGAGAAAGTATCAGTTATATCAGTCCCTGTAAGGAATGGAGAAGCCTTTGGCATCTACCTGCTGGAATCTATGGCATCCGGAGTCCCGGTAATCCAACCCTCACTGGGAGCATTTCCTGAAATTATCAGGATATCCGGAGGAGGCGTATTGTATGAACCCAATGAGCCGGCTGCACTAACTCAGGCATTGGCTGATACATTGTCAAACCCGGCCCTGCTTCAGAAATTAAGCCTGGATGGAATTAAAGGTGTTGAGACTGCATTTGATATCAGCACGCAAGCTGCAAAAATGGTGAGATATTATGAGCAATTTTAGGAATCTTTATTTCACTCGATGAATTGAGGAAAACAATTCACAGGTGTACGGAATAAAATTGTAGATTGATATTTTAACGCCAATTCACTTAAGTTATCTTTAAATATTCTGATAGCCCCCCCACTCTCCAAAAACGGATTATAAATAGCAGACGAAACTTTTTCATACTTAATCCAGCTTAATTAATTCGGCTAATTTCCTGTCTAATTCCAATTCTATTTCTTTTTCTTTTGTACGTTGGGTGTCCCAGCGACCTACTATTTTCCCTTCTTTATTAACCAGTAAAAGAACTGGTTGGAATGACATATCATATTTTATAAATAAGTTATCCTCAGTTGGCAAACCAGTATTAAGTCCATTGAAAATGCGGATTTGATGCCATAAATCTAATAAGCTATCTTGCTTAAGGGCTTTTAGCCAAACATCTTTAGGGTCTTTTGCAATGCTAATAATATCGAATCCTTTTGAGTGATATTTATTGTAAACTTCTTTTAAATGCAGGTTCATTTCCTTACAATCTCTATACATATTATTCCAGAAACTAAGCAATACCATGCTTTTATCTCTAAAGGATGATAATGAAACTGGATTGCCATTCACATCTATGCTTTTGAAATCTGATGCATATTTTCCGACTAAAGCATTTTCTTTTCTCTGAATAATTTGTGCCACGCTTATCCCATCTCTGCTATTCTTTATTGAAGGATTTAATTGATTATAAAGAAGTTTGATCCTATCATAAGATAAAGGGTACTGAAACTTTATCAGTTCATTGGGGCTAAGGTAAGAATCAGGGTGGGTATTAACAAAATCAACAGATATATTGAACTTTTTCATCATAGCGTTTGATCTTAATTTTTCGTTTTTATTTATTTCTAATGCCAGTTGATCTGTCGTTTCAGACTTTGGTTTGGAAATATTACGCACAACAGCCATCAAAGAGTCTATTTCCTTATTGATAGGTTGTTGCAATTTCATTAGCTGATCACTTTCCCATTGAGTGTGCGAACCTGTTATTATGGCATCTTTAAATTTGCCATCTGTTAGTATAACTTTAATCACTCCGGGTTCTAAAAATGTTTGCTTGGAATAAGGACCATTAACATTATAACCAGATGTTACAGCATATTCATTTGTATTATGAAATTCTGCTACGGTTGGCTCTGAAATTAATCCGGAAAATGTGAATATTCCATTTTTCACACAACAGGTATCTTCATGAAATTTCTTGTTTTCATCTGTATACATTAACCAAAGTACTTTTGTTTTTTCGCCAATAAACTTCCCATGAATAGTAAAGCGTTGTTTTTCATCCACATTTTGTGCATAAATTAATGTTGACAAAATGCAAAATACTAAAATAAGAATAATGTACTTTTTCATTTTAATGCCTGCCTTTTAAATCAACCGGCAGGAAAAACTTTAGTTTTTACTAATATCGCATTTAAGTTTTTGACAACTATTTGATTGGATAATTCTATCCGTAAATATTCTAACACTGTAAACTGTAAAAAAATGATTTAGTAAATTTTTGAAGATAAATAAACTGATAATCAACTATAATTTTTTGTTACTCAAAATTAATTCTTTCTGTACCAAAAAGCAAGCCCCTGTGTTTCTGAAAAGAACAAAACCTTGATTTTTCATCATTTTTTACGTTTACCGATTTCTTTTTTTACACTTAATCCAGCTTTATTAATTCGGATAGTTTCTTGTCTAATGCTAATTCAATTTCTTTTTCTTCTGTATGTTGTCTGTCCCAGCGACCTACTATTATTCCCTCGTTATTAACCAGTATCAGAAGTGGTGTGAAAGTCATATCATATTTCCCAAGTATGTTATCCTCTGTTGGCCTACCAATATCTCTTAGCCAGAAATTTTTTGCTAGGATATGATGCCATAAATTCAATAAGCTGTCCTCCTTAAGGGCTCTGAGCCAGCCCACTTTGGGATCATTTGAAATGCTAATAATATCGAAATTTTTTGAGTGATATTTATTGTAAACTTCTTTTAAATGCAGGTTCATTTCTTTACAAGTTAATCGCCTACTTTCCCAGAAACAAAGTAATACTAATCCTTTTCCTCGGAATGAGGATAAAGAAAGTGTATCACCATTCACATCTATAGTTGTAAAACCAGGCGCAATTTTCCCGACTAAATTATTTTCTCTTCTCTCTATAATTTTGGCCACGCTTATCCCATCTCTGCTATTCTTTACAGAGGAATTCATTTGGTTGTAAAGAAGTTTAATTGTGTCTAGAGAAAACCAGTACTGTATCTTCATCAGTTCACCGGGGCTAATGAAAGAATCTGGATGGGTATTAACAAAATCAAAAGATTTTTTCGATTTTTCGAGCATTAATTTAGACGTTAATCTATCAATTTTTTTACATTCTAATTGTAGCTTATCTTTAAGGCTTTGGTCATTTGTTTCATAAATTTGTTTAGAAATTTTCCAATAAATAGTCCCTAAAGAGTCACTTTCATTAATAATATGTTGTTTCAATTTAATTAGCAGGTCATTTTCCAATTGAGAATGCGACCCGGTTATTACAGCATCTTTAAATTTACCTTCTGTTAACACAACTTTAATCACACCGGGTTCTATAAATATTTCCTTAGCTTGAGGGCCATTAGTAGGCGACATTACAACAAATTCTTGAGGATCCTGATACTTTCGAAGAACTGCTAAAGTTGGCTCTGCAAGTAATCCGGAAAATGTGAATAATCCATTTTTTGGAGTACAGGTATCTGCATGATATGTTTGATTTTCATCTCTATAGATTAACCAAAGTTTTGTTTCTTTGCCAATTAGTTGGCCTTTAATGGTAAATCGTTGTTTTTCACCCACACTTTGTGCATAAATTAAAGTTGACAAAATGCAAAATACTAAAAAAAAAGTAGCGCGTTTTTTCATCTTAATATCTGCCTTTTAAATCAACCGGCAGGAAAAACTGTAGTTTTTACTAATATCAATTCAAGTTTTAGATAACTTTTTGATTGAATTAATTTATCAAATAACAATATTCAAACACCGTAATCAATTAAATATCATTATAGTAAATTTTTGAAGACATTCTAACTGATAATAATCATTAACTTTTTTGTTTCTCAAAAAAAGCAAATCCTGTTTATTCGTACCTTTTTGTTTATCAATTTTATATTTTTACCTAATGCTTTTTTATGAGTCCCACATAATCTTTCAATTATATAAAGTAAATGTAAATTACATATTATAAAAAAGCAAGTAAAATATTTCTTTTTGTATCCTCCCTATTTTTTGGCATGAAGCATTAATATTTTCGATAAAGCCAAATTAAGGGTTTACTTGCAAGCTGTAAAGGAAATATTTGTATTCAATTTTCAGGTAATATCTGTTGCTTTCAGATCGTAAAAGAATTAATTTTGTAATAGCATCAATTCTCAAATATATTTTGAAATCCTTCTAAATAAAACAGAAAGAGAATTCAAATTTCAATAATACACCAGGCCGTTATTCTTCTAAATTTCTTCTATACTTTCCGGAATATTCTTCTATAACACTCTTCTAACCCAAAAAATTCCAAATTTTCCCAGGATTTTTCTCCGTATTTAAGCCGTATACATGCATACGGTGTAAATACTGCTTAGATACGGCTAAAATACGGCTAAAATACGGCTTGGATGTAAATTTTATAAGTGTCTCGTAGGAGTATTAGAACAATATTGGGGCTATTTTGTAAGGAAGGTAATCTGAATATTAATAATTATTTGAAGAAAATTAATATCCTTAGCAAAATGATTTTCAGTCTTTCATTATGGGTCAAAATCTCAATTTATCCATCTTTTAAACGCTTGATAATTAAGGTGATTAAAGGCAATGATAAAGATTCAAGAAAACCATTTCAACAGCATACAATGATAGTGAAAGTTCATTAAAATTCCTAATAAATCTTGCTGTTTTCATCGTGTAGAAAAAAATCACAAATACAACAAAGTATTCGCCAGTGGTTACAGCCATGTCCTAATATCGTCAACAGTTTTTACATTAGCCATTTAGTGACGTCTAGTGAAATTTAATCAAATTTAATTTAAACCAAATGTCTATGGGTTTAGACATTGAGGATCTGTCCATGCCGCCAGAACCGCCTTCTCCAGACATACCGCCAGATCTTCCACCACCTCCCATACCACCACGGCCTCCGCCACCCATTCCGCCTGAACGACCTCCGCCTCCCATACCACCGGATCGGCCACCACCGCCCATACCACCTGAGCGACCGCCTCCCATAGAAGATGTCGCCATTTTTTCTGTTACAATTCCTATTGATAACTTTGATAATGAAGAAAATCCTGCTTTAGATATTCGATTCAGCGGTATAATCAAATCATAGATTATTTCTTCGTTTTTTAATGCTCTGATGGAAGCTTTTATATCGGAATCTGTAGACAAAATAAGAATACGATCTTTTTCACCATTCCGATCAAATTCTCCTTCATTGGGAATTTGAGCTATCATCCGGTTTAAATCAAATCTTCTTTGATCCCCATTAGCTGGTTTGGATCTTTCCTGATTACCAGGATTGGATCTTTCCTGGTCTGAAAACTGTCTTTTTTGAGCCAGAGGATATTGGAAATATACCTTTTGATTCTTTTTACCATTTACATCAAAACAAATTTTCAATCCTGTTCTGAGCACCTTCATTATCGTTGATGCATCTGATGTATTCAACTTTATATGTAGATTTTTCTCATCATTCGTTATTTGGTAACGAATTTGGCTTTCAGGATCTGAATAATTATATTCATTTGTTTGGGTAGTCTTTTCGCGTGTACTATCGACTTTATTAAGTGATGTACAACTACTAAGAATAATAATGGCAAAGAAAAACAGTCTGTTCATAATGAGATCCAATTAGGTTTAAACCTTTAGACAATGAAAAAGTAAAAGGGTTTATTTTTCGTTGATGCTAACAGACCTTTTTTAACAAACATTATGTTTTATATCATTAAAACGACTATTTCATTTTTAAAGCTTTGGCTATTGCCTTTTCTACAAGTGGTTCCATCACTTTATACCCATCTCTGTTTGGATGAACACCATCTTTAGAATAGGCGAATTTCATTCCTGGACGGCTATCAACTAAAGCTGAATAATAATCAAGATAAATCATTCCATGGTTTAATGCATATTCCTTTAACCACTGGTTTAGAACAATAATCTTTTCGTAAGGTTTTAAGCCTGGTTTCCAGGGATAATCATAAGCGGGAAGTATGGAACAGAGGATTACCTTGATGCCATTGGCCCTGGCTAAATCGGCCATTGATGCCAGATTATCTTCAATCATCTCAATTGTTGATGGGCCGGTATTTCCGGCAATATCATTGGTTCCAGCCAGAATCACAACCACTTTGGGTTTCAGGTTTATTACATCTGGTCTGAAACGAACAAGCATCTGAGGGGTTGTTTGTCCGCTAATACCGCGATTGATATAAGGCCTATTGGCAAAGAATTCCGGACAATTACCGATCCATCCTATCGTGATTGAATTGCCCAAAAAGACTACTCTATTCTCATTAGCTGCCGGTAATCCTATTTTCGTGTTATCGTCTCTGAATCGTTTCAAATTTGGCCAGTCGAGCTTTAACCACTCTTCGTATGCCTTTTTGGCCTTAATCTCCTTTTCTAAGGCTTTCTTGATTTCTATAGAGTCGTTTGATTTAACTTCCTGAGCCAGGACAATTTGGTTCAGTAAAAAAGAGAATAAAAGTAATCCGATTACCAGTTTTAAATTTTTCATTTTCGAGACGACGTAAGTATTTAATATCATTTTTAGTTGCGATGCCTTGCAAAGATATCGATAATATACATTTAATATTCTGCAAACTTTACTTGACAATTCTCTTCATAGATACTTATGATTATACTATCTTTGTTTACAAGAATACTATGGACTATTTGCATTTTGTTTAATTATATTTTTTACTTATGAAGCAACCAGTAAAGTTTTTATGGCTAACTGTCATTTTGATAATGCCTTTTATTTCATTTTCTCAGGATTGGAAAATGAAGCAAGCCAGGTTAATGACTTCCTTTTCGGCAAAGATCGATACAAGCAATGTTTTTCCTGAATATCCAAGACCTCAGATGGTCCGTGCCAACTGGATGAATTTGAATGGTATCTGGCAATTTCAACCGGGTGCTGCCGGTGATCTTTTTCCTACAGGATCTCTTTCAGGTAAAATTCTAGTCCCATTTCCTGTTGAATCTGCTATATCGGGCGTAATGAAGCATTATGACCGTTTGTGGTACAAACGCACCTTTGTATTACCTGCCAAATGGAGCGGAAAGAAAGTGTTACTTCACTTCGGTGCTGTTGATTATGAATCAGAAGTGTTTGTAAACGGGCAAAGTGTGGGTACACATACCGGAGGTTATGATCCGTTTACTTTTGATATTACATCTAAGCTAATCGGTTCAGGTCCCCAACAGCTTGTGGTTAGGGTTTATGATCCCACCGATTTAGGTGGACAACCCCGTGGTAAACAAACCCTTCATCCCGGTGGAATCATGTACACACCGGTTACCGGTATCTGGCAACCTGTTTGGTTAGAACCTGTGGCTCAAACTGCTATTTCAGAATTGAGAATGGTTGCCAATATTGATAATGCAACATTGAAACTTTCTGTAACTACCGATGGCAATGCTACCGGATTAACCATTGTTGCAAAGGTTAAAGACAAAACGAACATTATTAAAACAGCCAGTGGAGATGCCATTTCTGCGCTTACTATTTCAATACCAAAGCAAAAACTTTGGACTCCCGATTCCCCATTCCTTTATGATATGCAGGTAAAGCTGCTTAAAAACGGATCGGTTATTGATTCGGTGAACACTTATTTCGGAATGAGGAAAATATCTATAGGTAAAGTAGATGGATTTCAGAAGATGTTGCTCAATAACAAATTTGTTTTTGAAATAGGCCCACTTGATCAGGGTTTTTGGCCTGATGGTATTTATACAGCTCCAACTGATTCAGCGCTCAGGTATGATTTGGTGAAAATGAAAGAGTTGGGCTTTAATATGGTTCGCAAACACATTAAAGTTGAGCCTTACAGATGGTATTATTGGGCTGATAAATTGGGTCTAATGGTCTGGCAGGATATGCCATCGGCTAATTCATATACTGATGTCCATCCTCCGGTTGATGAAACGGCTTATAAGTCAGAGCTGGAACGCATGGTTAAAACACACTGGAACAGCCCTTCTATTATTATGTGGGATATGTTTAATGAATCTCAGGGGCAACATAATACTGTTGGACTGGTAAATGATATAAAAAGTCTTGATCCGTCCCGACTTGTTAACCAGGCCAGTGGTGGTAATTATGAAGGTGTGGGAGATTTGCTTGACATTCATAGCTATCCGGCGCCGGCATGTCCTACCAGCAGTACTCAAGCTCTTGCCTGCGGTGAATATGGCGGTATCGCCTACGGTATTACCAACCATAATTGGGGCAATGGTTTTGGATATGTTACAGTTTCAAATGCTACAGATTATACAAATATGTACGATGGATTTGCAACAGATTTGGCTTACTATAAAACCAGTAAAGGTTTAAGCGCTGCTGTTTATACGCAAATAACGGATGTGGAAGTTGAAATAAATGGCTTAATGACGTATGACAGGGCTGTTGTAAAAGCTGATATTGCTAAACTTTATGCCTCAAATGTGAAGACGATTAACAATAAAATCTTTTTGACAGAATTGTTACCTACATCAATTGTATCTGGTCGTACCTGGAAATATACTACTACAAATTCTGCTTCAAAATGGTATGATACTTCATTTAATGATGCTGACTGGACTTCAGGAATGGGAGGTTTTGGAACTACCGGAACTCCTGGAGCCATTGTCAGAACCAACTGGAATACACCTGATATCTGGATGCGTCAGAAATTTACTATGGGTCAATTGAGCCAGCACGTTTTAGACAATATCATTTTTCGGGTTCATCATGATGAAAATTGTGAAATTTACATCAACGGCAGTTTAGCTGTTTCTCTTGCAGGATACACTTCTGGTTACGTTATTGTGCCTTTGACACAGTCGGCTAAAAATTTACTTAAAGCCAATGTTGAAAATGTTATTGCTGTCCATTGTCATCAAACAGGTGGTGGACAATATATAGATGTGGGCATTTCACTGTATGGCAGTGAAATGCAACAAACTAAGGTGGGAACGAAACAAAGAAAATAAAAAGATTTCAATTTTATCTAACCTGTTAAACTACATCCGCATAAGACAAATATTGTTCTACAAAAACAATTTCCAGAATGCCAAATTTTATATTGGTGTGGTTAAAATTTAATGGAATAATTATGAATAAATATTTCAATATATGCATTAATACTTTGGTTTGTATTTTTTCTTTTAGCATAACAGTTACTGCTCAGCAAATATCTGTACCCTATAAAGACGCTAATTTGCCTGTTGAAAAAAGGGTAAACGACCTTTTGAAAAGGATGACTTTAGATGAAAAGATTGCTCAAATGACAATGACTGGTCTTGCCAATTTTAAAATCGTCGAAAATGGCACAGGTGTTTGCGCCAGCCCCTTTGAAAGCATTTATACAGTTGCTTTAAATTCAGCACGAAGCAAAAAATATGCACGGGAAAATACACGCCTGGGAATTCCATTTATACAAATAGGAGAATGTCTTCACGGTCAGTTGGCTTATGGCGCAACCATTTTTCCACAAGCCATAGC
>Ga0209125_1003387_pt1 | contig 11018 bp, 11 predicted proteins | sample BarGraIncub1131A_FD_184503 | JGI IMG/M metagenome (GOLD analysis project Ga0209125, IMG submission 184503) | Arctic peat soil microbial communities from Barrow, Alaska - Barrow Graham LP Incubations 11-31A (SPAdes) (version 2) | ecosystem: Environmental > Terrestrial > Soil > Wetlands > Peat... | reverse complement strand
CACCATTCGTATTGGCACCATTCGTATTGGCACCATTCGTATTGGCACCATTCGTATTGGCACCATTCGTATTGGCACCATTCGTATTGGCACCATTCGTATTGGCACGATCTGGATTGGCGCGATCAGCCTTAGGCGCGAAGGTCATTTCGAAGCCGAGCACGAAGGGGCCGCCGGCCAGGGCTTGAATCAGGGCCGTGTCCCCGGCCGAGAGGTGGTCGGCGCTACCGGTCGGCTGGTTGGCTGAGGCGGGGAGTTCAGGTTCCGCGAAGATGACATCGATACCGACGCTGGCAGGGTGCTGTGCCGCGATCCGGTTCAGCAGATCCGCAACCAGAGCCCTCGGCCAGGGCCACCGGCCGAAGCGGGCCAGGGATTCGTCGTCCAGAGCCACGACGACCGGACTCGGGTGTCCCTTGGGCGGCAGGCCATCAGATATAAGACCATCGAAGAACCGTCCGTCCAGTTGCGAAAGAAAGGCGGGACGAAGCAGGGGTGCGGTGCACAGGACAAGCGTCAGGATGAATCCGGAGGCAAGAATCAGCGATCTGCCGTTACCAACGAGAGAACGTCGGCTTTTGAGAGTCAGGGGGGGCACATCAGTATCCTTATTACCGATTGTGATCACTGTTTCATCGGACAGTGACCTCGGCACGCCGGTTTCTCGGTTCCAGGGTCTCGTCCGGGGTTTTCACCAGCAGCTCGGTTTCGCCGCGGGAGGAGATTTCGACGCTTGCCGGTGCGGCGCCGTGCGTGGCGAGCAGTTCGGGTACCGCGCGCGCCCTCAGTAGCCCGAGCTGATTGTTGTGCTCGGCCGTGCCCTTTGTATCGGTGTGCCCGACCACTGACAGCTGCGCCGGATGCCGTTCCTTAATGGCCTTGGCGATGACAGGCAGCAGGGGCTGTGACTCAGGCTCCAGTTCGGCCGAATCCAGTTTGAAGTAGAGCAGGTAGTGAACCGGCGGCAAAGGCATGTTAGACAGGACCCTGCCGAAGACACCCTGCACAGTCTCCTTGTCCAGCACAGTCGGACTCGCTGGCCGATCCTGAGATCCCCCAATCTCTACTGACTGCCACGACTGGTTCAGGACCTGCGAGCCTTGGGGATTCACGACCAGAACCTCGCCAGAGACCTTGCCATCCTCGGGGAGCAGCACGACTACGCTCTTCTGGGCGGCGCACCCTGAAAGAAGAAGGGTGACGAAGAAGCAAAAAGACGGCAACAACTGGCGGTAGATTGCACTCTTCATGGAACGATCCTGGCGACAAGATGGGTGCCCCTGACCCCCAGTGTCGCAACCGGCGTCTCGATCCGGACCGAGCCTGGTGCCAGTTTGGATATCCTGCCGGAGAGATACCCTATGAGGCCCCGCGTCACCCGCAGCACCATTCCCAGCTTCTGCTCCGCGGGTTCGAAGGCGAACTGTTCGATACGGGTCTCGGTCGACGGGCCCAAGGACAGGAGGGTATCATCCCGCAGGATGACTCCCAGCGCGCCAGTGGCTCCGGTAGAAAGCACATCGTCCAGAATCAGCTGATGGCCGGGGAGTGCCGCCATGCGTCGCCCCTCCCGCAGTATGTAGACCTCGCCGGAGGCCGTTTTAACCAGGCCGATGGGGCGATTGTCCTGTGCCACGGCCATCGCGATAGTGGCGCTCCCCAGCAGGGCGCAAATTATCAACGCCGCTATCCGTAGCATCCCCGCTCTTTCCCTTGGTGGCGCGCAGCTGCAATACTGATTTGACCCTTGCAACGCAGATAAGGTTGCCATATTTCCACCGCCTTGTTACATCCGCCGCCGCGTACGTGCAGGCGCGTTACCAGAAATCCGATGCATTCCGATCCGCCTCGGCCGCCTCTTACGGTTTAGTATACTCTCCCAAGCGGCTAATTCCGAGTAACTATTCAGCTGCCGTTGGCTCCTGCAGCCGTAGGGGGGCGATCCCCATAGGCGGCCGCAGGCCAGGGCAGCGTAGAAAAGGCGTTGCAGGGATACCCCTTGCGGCTATCCTGGCCGACGATCGGTGAGCACTACGCTATCTCTCCCGGAGGGGGGACAATTCGGTGCATCTGCTCGGACTTTCTCGGAAGAAACGATGATCTTCAGCCAGGTAGAGAAACCTTACGTATCTGGGGTCCCGGTCTACACCGGCACGAAGTAGACATCGGTGGGCTTGAACTTGCAGTTACGCAGGAAACGGGCACGGACCTTCATGCCGATGGTCACCTCGTCGGGCGCGGCGCCGATCAGGCGGGAAAGGAAGAGGGTGTCGACCCCGGCGAACTCGACCAGGATCAGCGTATAGGGGGTTTCCTCCAGGAAGGCCTCGCCGCCGAAATAACAGGTGGTGAAGGTGTGGACCCGTCCCTCGTGGGGGAGCTCGGACCACGTGGTCGGCTCGCCGCATTCCATGCAGTGGCCGCGCGGCGTGGCGTAGCGCCTGCCGCAGGCCGGACACAGGCTCCCCAGAAGCTTCTTCCGGGCCAGGCCGGCGAAGAAAGGCGAGTCCTGGGCGTAGGAGTGGAGGTAGTCGATCTCGTAGTGGTGCTTGACGATGATCGGGTCTATGTTGAAGAGGATGGTCCCCTCTTCGTTCTCCGGCAGTTTCGCGCTGGTATCCATATCACACCTTCTCCAGAATCGACACCGTGATGTAGGTCCCGGTGCCCGCATGGCTGTGAATCAGCCCCCGGCGGGGACCGGGAAGCTGCAGGGTGGCGTCGCCCAGATGTTTGCCGATGGTCCCCTGCAACTGCCAGAAGGCGAAGACGGCCTGCATGAGGCCGGTAGCTCCCACCGGATGCCCGCAGGCCAAAAGGCCGCCGGAAGGGTTCACCGGAAGCGGCCGCCACTTTTCGGAGCCGGAAAATTTGAGCCCGTAGTTGAGGTTAGGCAAAAACGACGCGCCGGAATCGACGAAGCTCCCTCCCTCGCCGTAGCGGCAAAGGCCCAGGTCCTCGCAGGTCTGGATCTCGGAGGAGGTATAGGCGTCGTGCAGTTCGACGAAGTCGAGATCGGCACCGGGATCGTTGATCCCGGCCATGCGGTAGGCGAGGCTCGCCGCCATCCGTCCCCCCCGGAAGGAGTGGACCCCCGGGTATCTGAGTCCCGCGTAGTCGCTCTGTGTTTCGTGGGGAAGCAGGATCACCTCGCCGTGGGGCCGGTCGGCCATGCGCATGGCGTCGGTGCCGCACCCGAGGCCGGTGATGCGGACCGGGGTGCCCCCGAGTTTCAGCGCCATCTCCTCGGAGGCGAGCACCGCCACGGCAGCGCCGTCGGACATCTGGCAGCAGTCGAGAATGGTGAGAGGGGTGGCCACCATGGGCGAGGAGCGGACCTCCTCGATGGTGAGAGCCGCCGGGCGCTGGGCGTAAGGGTTGTGCAGGGCGTTGGCGTGGTTCTTCACGGCAACCTTGGCCATCTGTTCCACCGTGGTCCCGAACTCGAACATGTGGCGCCGCACCATCATGGCGTAGTAGCCTGTGTAGAAACCGCCCACCGGATAGTCGAAGTTGGTGTCGGAGGCGAGCGCTATGAACTCGTTCCCTTTCCAGGTGTTGACCCGCCCCATGGTCTCGAACCCCATCGCCAGGCAGACCTCCATGCGCCCCGAGGCGACTGCCTCGTAGGCCGACTGGAAGCAGAGCCCGCCCGTGGCCCCTCCCCCTTCGACGCGGTGCGACGGCTTCGGGCAAAGGCCGAGGTAGTCCTGCACCATGGCGCCCGCCATGAGCTGACGGGTGAAGTGGTCCGAGAAATAGGAGCAGACGCTGCCGTCGATCTCCTTGCGGCTCAAACCGGGGAGGTCGGCAAGGGCGTAGTCGAAGGCCTCCTTGACCATGACGCGGAAGTCCTTCTGGGGATGGGACTTGGCGAACTTGGTTATGCCGCCCGAGATCAGGTAGACCGGTCGCATGACTGTGCCTCCTCTTTCCACAACTCTCTCGCGATTCACCAGGCGCTGAATCTCCGAGCCGCCCTCGCGGATTTTGCGCCTAGTTCTACTTTGTCTGACAAAATAGAACTAGGTGACCGGACCTTCTAACTTGACTGGAAAAGGACACCTTAGGGGGAAACTGAGGGGTGCTGAGACGCGTGCGCTGCCTGGGAGAGCTCAACCGCGAAGCTCACCCTATTTCACCCGACTGTGCCTGGGTAATATGGCACAGTGCCTATGCCGTATCCAGATTACAGACGCTTGTGAGATATCCCTGCCAGGGAATCCTTCAGATCGGCAATCGTTTTCTCGAGCGCAGCAATATCGGCCTCGAGTTCCTGAAGTTCACTGCCCATATTCAGTTTCCTGGCAGCCTCCTGAATGATCCCGATCTGGAGGCCGATTACTTCATTGACCCGAGCGGTTTCTATGTGCGTCATGTTCCTCCCTCCCTTATTTAGCGAACGCACCCAGCGCAGTTTTCACTGATTTAAGGGTATCGATGTTCTTTTGCAGGCCGCTTACGTGCTTCTCCAAATCGCTGATTGTCGTCGCGAGTTTGGCCACGCTGCCAACAGTTCCTCCACTTCCTGCCGCCTTCTTCATCACCTCTCCGCCGAGTTCTCCCAGCTGTGCATTGGCGCTGTTTTGAGTCACCGAACCGCAGAGATAGCCTACCCCAAAGATACCCGTAACCATTCCGATGCGCAGACTGTAGAGAATTGTATTGCGTGTCATGATGTTACCTCCCTTGAGTTGAGGTCTTTGCCGTAAATTAGCTTTAACCAATACGCTATCCTACCATCCCGGAAGTGGTTGTCAACGCGCGCTTCAAAGCGCGAAGCATCACCTTACCGTGACGCAGAAACAGGGGATCAGCCATTGCTGCACTCACCACTGATTAACGATGAAAAGCCTGTCAATTCGGCAAAGGAAAGGGTATTTTCGGATCTGCCCCGACAATGCGACAAGTAATGTCGCTTAAACCCGATACAGTTACTGCCAAGCGTAAACCCCTCAAGGAGCTCGCAATGGACACCCTCTACCGCAGATGGCTTATTCTGGGGATGATCCCCCGATACGGCAATTCGATCACAATGGCCCGCATTGTGGAACAACTGCTTGCCATAACTAACCTGGAAGCAATCTCCACCCGCAGCGTGCAACGCGACCTGGAAGAACTGTCAGGGAAACTGCCGCTCGTATCGGTACAGCAGGGGAGAACGCTGGAATGGAGTTGGATGGAGGGGAAACAGATCACGCTGCCGGCCATGGATCCTCATACCGCCCTCACCTTCCAACTGGTCAACTCTTACATGAGTTCCATGCTCCCCAAATCATCTATCCGCTACCTGCAGCCCTACTTCAGAAACGCGGCGGATGTCCTGGATGGTAACCCCGAGTTCCCGCTTTCCCGCTGGCTGGACCAGATACGTGTCATTCCCCGCAGCCTCCGGATGGAGCCTCCGAGTTTTAAGGAAGGCGTCCCCGAGACGGTCTACGATGCGTTGCTGCGCAAAAGGAGGATCTGCGCCAGCTACAGGCCCCGGGGTGAAAAGCGCGCCAAAAGCTACCCCGAGCTAAACCCTCTGGGGCTCGTGTTTGTGGAAAGCCTGATTTACCTAGTCGCAAGCATCAAGGACTATCCGAACCCCGTTCAGTTCCTGCTGCACCGCATGGAGTCGGCTGCGCTGCTGGAAAAGCCGGTGACGGCGCCGGAGGGATTTTCAGTGCAGGGATACATCGAGAGCGGTGAGTTCAGCTATCCAATGGGAGGCAATAAAATTCGGCTCAAGGCTCTTTTCGAACGGGATGCCGCGGCCTATCTCTATGAGACCCCTCTGCCGGGGACCCTGTCACTTGCCGACCATGACGCAGACACGATACTGTTGGAAGCAGAGATTGAGGACAGCCACCAGTTGCGCTGGTGGCTCAAGGGGTTCGGCGCCCAAGTGGAGGTGCTGGAGCCGCAGCAGCTACGTCGGGATTTCAAAGAGATGGCGACAAGCCTCAAGGCGCTGTATAGGTGACGAGTTAAGTTAACTGCAGGACGGGGTTTTGATTCGGCAGTATTCCCCTTGCGAAGCATGGTGAGAGCTTGCGGAACTAGACAGGGGGCCTCCTCCTGGCGGAGCCCCCCTGTGTCACTTCCTTCAGCTTTCCCCTATTTCATAGAACGGTCGAGATCCCAATCAAACCAATCTGAGAGGGTTTTTCCCAGGGCTGACCGCCCCCCCCTCCAGGCCGGTGGCAATGACCATCACGTTGATGCTGTCCGGCAGGTCCTCCCGTATCACCATGCCGACGATGATGACGGCATTGTCGTCCGCCTTTTCATGGATGACCCTGGTGATCAGGTCGAACTCGTCCATGGTCATGCGTGCACTTCCGGCTATGTTGACCAGGACCCCTCTGGCGCCCTGGATGTCGTTATCCTCAACAAGAGGGCTGTTAATGGCAATGCTGACAGCTTCGGCTGCCCGGTTGGCACCTGACGCCGTCCCCATTCCGATCATCGACTTACCGGGCATCTCCATGATGGTCTTCATGTCATTGAAATCGGCATTGATGTAGCCGCACTCGTTTACTAGTTCGGCAATCCCCTGCACGGCCTGCCTGAGGATGGCATCGGCGGGCTTGAAGGCGTTTATCAGCGAGGTCCCCTTGCTGGAGCCGACTAGCCGGTCGTTGGCGATGATTATCAGGCAGTCGGCGTGCAGCTCGAGTTCCCGGATCCCCGCCTCGGCCTTCAGCATCCGCTGCTTCCCTTCAAACTGGAACGGTTTGGTGACGATCCCGACGACAAGGGCACCGGCTTCCTTGGCAATGGCAGCAATGGCCGGTGTTGCACCCGTTCCGGTGCCGCTCCCCATACCCGCGGCAAGGAAGACCAGGTCGCTGTCCTTGAAATGCTCTAGGAAAGCTTGCCTGCTTTCCTCTACCGCGCTGCGTGCGGCCTCGGGGTCTCCTCCGGTTCCAAAGCGACTCTTCGTTCCGATCCGAATGTTGCTGGCCGCCCGGGATTTCCTGAGCCTGGCTTCCGTCACGCTCACCCCGATAAAGTCCACCCCCTGCATCCCGGCCTCGATCATCGCGTTGATGGCGTTGAGACCTGCCCCGCCCACTCCCACAACCTTGAGCACCGCCTGTTTCCTGTTATGTCCTTCGTTTCCGGTAGTTTCTGGCATAGTGACCTCGCTGATCCATTTTGGAAGATATCCTCGTCCAAGCAAGATAAACCAGCAACGCGTCACAAATCGTCGCATGCCAGATTAATTCCCTGAGGCTGGCGTTGATGGCTTTTTGAAAATGTTTGTTAGGTCAATGTTTGGGGGAGGTCATACTTTACACTAGGCCAGAACAAGCATTGTGGAGGATTCATGATTACGGTTCTTACCAGCAGCAGGTCCCCCTTGCGCATAGACAAAGTCACACTGTCGGGCAGCCGCGGCCAGATCGGCATGACTATCTGTAACGGCTCGCACTTATAATCGCATGGGATCGCAATCATCGCATTTTTGGGATCACTTTATTTGATTCTATCCGGCGCCTCCGACTCACTTTATTTGCAACTGAGATCGCAATCATAATTTCGGGATCGCAATCATCCGAAATGGGCTCACTTTATCTGCAACTATAAAGTCCAGAAAACGTAGGTTTTCTGGACTGCTCCAACCCCACCATTTGCGTGTCGGAATTACTCACTATTAGCTTCGCACCACCAACAAGAAGGGGCGTCACCTATCGTCTGCAAGAGCAATAGAGCTTCTGGAGAAATACGGCGTTGATACCGCCCAGGGGCATATACAGTCACCTGCCGGACTTCTTACCAAAGTAACGGTTGACCGTTTCCTAGTCCACTGGGGATATGACCAACCCCACCTAACTCGGCAACCGCCGGCTGTCCGGTTTCAGGCAGAGACCAGTAACGGTTGTTGGCAATTCGACCTCTCACCTTCTGATTTGAAGCATGTCGCCAATCCCTCATGGGTGGAGCCGGGGCGGGGGCAGCCATTGTTGATGCTTTTCAGCGTGGTCGATGACCGGAGTGGAGTTTGCTACCAGGAATACCGCTGCGTCTATGGTGAAGATGTAGAAGCCGCTCTGCGTTTTTTCTTCAATGCCATGTCGGCCAAACCGGTTGAGGGGTTCCCTTTTTGCGGCAGGCCAAAAATGATATATCTCGATAACGGCCCCATTGCTAAAAGCCGGGTCTTCCAGAACGTCATGGACCGTCTTGATATAAATTGGCAGATCCATATTCCTGCTGGCAAGGACGGCAGACGCGTGACCGCCAGGTCGAAGGGCAAAGTTGAACGCCCCTTCAGGACGGTAAAGGAAGCCCACGAAGTTCTGTACCATTTCCATAAGCCGGAAGATGAGACCGAAGCCAACCAGTGGCTCCTGAATTATCTGCTCAATTACAACCAGCATCAGCATCGCAGCGAAGACCATTCCAGGAATGGCTATTCCTGGCGGGATCTGGCGGAGCAGTTCGGGGCGAAACAGGCCGAGATCAAGGCCTTGTTCCGCAATCAGCTGGAACCTGGCCGTTCTAAGGAACTGCGGGAGCAGATGCTGGCGGCAGGACTGCCGCTTTAGGGATAATCCAACATTCATGCCATCAGGTATCAAGTGATCGGGGCATACACCGGCATAAAAGTCCGAATATCAACGCCGAGTAGCCAGGGACGGTTTCCCGTCCCCAGCCCTCTAAGAACTGTGCATGCCAGTTTCCCGGCACACAGCTCAAGCCTAACCAAGGCCATGGTGACCCGGTGACTCGACCCGTCATCGTCGTCAGATTGCACGCCAAGCACATGCAGTCGCACCTGGCCAACTCAGCTTGCTCACCCGACGTGCCTCGGCGCGTCGGGTGAAGTAGTCTGTGAAAGCAGGGTCATATGGCGTCGCATGGGCTTGAATCTTGATGTGCCGCACGATCGGTACACTCGACGTCAAAAACAGATCGAGGTGAGTCGCCGATTTCAGCGCATCCCGGATCATTGCGAAGAACACCCACTGGCGTAAGCCCTCACGGCGGAAATATCGCTGCCGTTTCCATTGCGCCGATTTGTTGGGGTGCCGACGATTGATCCAGGCGATCAGCGCCAGAAATATCTGATGGTCCGCATAGGCAAAGGTCTTCTTCGACACCGCGTGACGGTAGTAATTGGCCCAACCCCTCAGTTTATTATTGAGTTGCTGTATCAATCCCTTCGTTGTAGCGGTGGGGTTCGCTTTGATCAGTTTTCGGATGTTGTCCAAGAAGCGTTTCACTGCTGGCTTGGAGGGCTTAATCAGCAACTTGCCCGTGTACTTACGCACATTGAATCCGAGAAAATCAAAACCATCGTCGATATGCGTGATATGGGTCTTCTCTTCCGAGAGTTCCAGGCCACGTTCCTTGAGAAATGCCACCACCGCTGGTTTCACCTGTGTTTCCAAGACCTCTTTCGATGCCCCGGTAATGATGAAATCATCAGCGTATTTTACGACATTGATTTTCTGATTGGCTGGGACCGTCCGGAGGGCGATCTCTTCCAATCCATCCAATGCCATATTTGCCAAGACGGGTGAGGCTATTCCGCCTTGTGGGGTGCCAGACTCTGTCGGATAGACGACGCCTTCTTCCATGTAACCTGCAGCCAACCACTTCTTGATGATGGTTTTATCCATCGGGATGTGGTCCTGTAGCCAAGGGTGACTGATGCGGTCAAAGCAGGCTTTAATATCACCCTCAAAAATCCATTGGGCGGACTGCTTACGGCAGAGTACCGTGAAGCATTGCCCGATGGCGTCGGCAGTTGAGCGTTTGGGCCGGAACCCGTACGCATTCGGATCCGCCAGAGTTTCCGCGACCGGTTCCAGACCCAGCAGATGTAACGCCTGTTGGGATCGGTCGGACATAGTGGGAATTCCGAGGGGCCGAAGTTTGCCGTTTTTCTTGAGAATGTAAATGCGCCGCAGCGGTTTCGGGCAGTACCCTCGCCGCTGTAGTAACCGGGCTGCATTGAGTTTCTGGGCTGCTGTGTTCCAGACGATTCCGTCCACTCCGGGCGTTTTGCGACCGGAGTTACGCGTCACGCGTCGTACGGCTAAGAGTTTAGCCGAATACGCATGGGTCAGGAGCCATTGCAAGGATTTAACCTTACCCCAGCGCCTTTCCCGAGTTGCCTTCGCGATACGCATCTGCAGTCGTTTCACCTGTTGCTCAATACCGCGCCAATTGATGGCGTCCCAATTCGCAACCTTTGAGGATGCACCGATCAACGGCTTTGCCGTTGTCGTCATTTGCTTTTCCTCATCATAACGATTCCGCATACTCTCTCGCAAGGTTAGACCAATCGGACGTCTGCTCACTTTCGTGCCGGGTGATATCTCAACCCGTATTCGGACCATTACAGCCCGACCTTCGCTTTTTCCGACATCCCAAGCTCGCACCGCCATAGGCAGGCTTTGCAGTCTGCTGTCCCCGAAAGGGAGCGATACGAGGTTTCCACGTTCCGTCTGTGAAGTACGCCAGGTTAGGTGCCTGCTGTCGACCGGGAGGCTTGTGGGTCACGAGAACGCACTATAAAATCGTTCTCCCACCTCCGTTACCATTTTGGTCAAGCGTAAAAGCCACTTCCGCTTGTTCTCTATAACGGTCTTTATCGCAGATTCAGATTCCTTCACCATACCAGCTATCTAGCACTCATCCGGTATGTGGCTACCAGAAGGGTACGCCTCTCGCGAATTGATACCCCGCACCTTGCGGTGCTTCGTTACATTGTCAGGACCGCTCTTTATTCAGGTCCCTAGATTCACCCGGTGACACGGGAGGTCCCCTCCGTTCAATCATGTGGGGGGACAACTTTGACAGACAACTTCGTGTCGCAATTATAGAATAAAATTGATATTGGGGGAAGCCCCCTTGACATTTAGCAATAGAACGTTCTAATTTATTCGCCCCCCCCCCTCTACCTCCAAATGTAATTTTCCTAGTACCCAGTCCGACTTAAAATGTCGGGTACAGCCTCTTTAATTTTGTTCTGGCTTTGTCGGTCGTGAACTGCCAGTTTATCTTCTTGATTTGGT
>Ga0209125_1003384_pt1 | contig 11025 bp, 7 predicted proteins | sample BarGraIncub1131A_FD_184503 | JGI IMG/M metagenome (GOLD analysis project Ga0209125, IMG submission 184503) | Arctic peat soil microbial communities from Barrow, Alaska - Barrow Graham LP Incubations 11-31A (SPAdes) (version 2) | ecosystem: Environmental > Terrestrial > Soil > Wetlands > Peat... | reverse complement strand
CCTGCCATTATTAAAAAAAATCCCGAAGCCGTTTTTCTTGTAATAGGAAAAACCCATCCCGAAGTTGTAAAGAACGAAGGTGAAAAATACCGCGAATATCTTGAGTCAATTGTAAAGCGTTACGAGCTGGAGAACCATGTTATATTTATTAACAGCTATTTGACAACCATCGTGTTACTTGAATATTTACAACTTACAGATATCTATCTGTTTACATCTAATGACCCCAACCAGGCTGTAAGCGGAACTTTTTCATATGCAATGAGTTGTGCATGTCCAATTATCTCAACTCCTATTCCACATGCATTGGAAGTCTTAACAAAAGATACTGGAATAATTTTTGATTTTAATGACTCACGTCAATTAGCAGATAACATTATCCGTCTATTAAACAATGAATCTTTAAGAAATGCATTAAGTATTAATACCTTGCAGAAAATAATATCTTCTTCCTGGGAGAATTCTGCCTTATCACATGCCATACTGTTGAATAAAATATTAGCATCAAAGACACTCTTAAGTTATAGCCTTCCTGAAATTAACATTAATCATCTTAAACAGATGACTACGAATTTTGGGATTATTCAGTTTTCTAAAATAAATCAACCGGATATTGATTCTGGTTATACGCTTGATGATAATGCAAGGGCCTTGATTTCCATATGTATGCATTATAAACTGACCGGAATTAAAATGGATTTGTTTTATATCAGAAAATACTTCAATTTCATAAAGTATTGCCAACAATCATCTGGAAATTTTTTAAATTATGTAGATAAAGACAAAACATTTACTGAACAAAACCAGAGTGTCAATCTAGATGATGCCAATGGAAGAGCTGTTTGGGCGCTTGGATATATAGTCTCTTTAAAAAAAATAATGCCAGGTGAATTAATTTCAGATGTAGAAGCAGTTATTGATAAGATTCTGCCAAATCTGGAAAATATACATTCAACACGGGCTATGGCCTTTGTGATAAAAGGTTTGTATTATTTAAACATTAAAGCTGGCTCTCCTGAAATTTTAAGCATTATTAAAACAATGGCAAACAGATTGGTGGAAATGTATAAACATGAATCTGAAGCTGAGTGGAAATGGTTTGAAAATTATCTGACTTATGCCAATAGTGTATTGCCAGAAGCTTTACTAGATGCATGGAAAATATCAAAAGAACCAATTTATAAGGAAATTGCAATATCCTCTTTTGATTTCCTTATTTCCAAAACATTCAACGATAATGGGATTGAAGTAATTTCTAATAAAAAATGGTTACAAAAGGGGGCAAAAAAAGAGTCTTATGGAGAACAACCAATTGACGTTGCTTACACTATTCTAGCCTTAAATAATTTCTTTGATGCATTCAAGAATGACACCTATTTTCAAAAAATGAAATTGGCATTTTATTGGTTTTTAGGAAATAACAGGTTGCATCAAATCGTTTATAACCCTTGTACTGGAGGATGCTATGACGGAATGGAAAAAAATAATGTAAATCTCAATCAGGGTGCTGAATCTACCATCAGTTACTTAATGGCTAGATTAACTGTTGAGAAGTATTTAAACCCCGGAGAAACATTCCTTAAATTATCAACTCATATTCGAAAAAGAGGTAATGGGGTTGGAACGATCAGGCAACAATTAATCAAACGATAATCAAAAAGTTTAATGACTCTTGTTAGAAATATATTGAGCTACCCATGAATTAAAATAGTTCGTGGAGGGAAGGTAATTAAATAATTTATGATATTAGGTCATTTGTCTTTAGGAGATGCTGAATCATGAAGAAACAGGAATGTAAAATACAGAGGAGAAGATTTCAATGTCGATAATTCTCATCTAAATCAAAATTTCCCCGATTCTTTTCATATGATCACCGTATTTATACTGTATATATAGATATAGTATAAAGACAGTATAAATATAGCAAAGATATTTCAAAAATACTGCAAAAGTGAACATTATAAGAGAATCATACCGGAATTTTAGAAAAGAGTAAGCAGTATATTTTGGGGACTTTAGAATTAAGGTAAAAATGCATTTTCATCTTCTTTTATAAAATTACAAAAAAGACAGGTTAAAACTGATATTGCTGTAATTTATTTTTCTACGGTGCAAAATTGTTGTAAATTCTGTTAAGATTAGGATCTACTTCGTTTTTCTTAAATGAGCTGTTAATCTCTCGTAATTAGTTTTGAGGAAAAGTATATTGAATAGAAACCGGCATATTGTCACGTGCCTTTTTTTTATTCGTTGATCCCTGAGTCCGTATGGCTAATAAACGCAGTCACTTCCTTTTGATTATCAGTATATTCTATTGATACTACTGACCGGTTTTGATAAATCTCTTATTTTTATATGTATAAACCTTCTGGCGAGGTAAATGTCTTAGACTACATCTAATTTAACAATTCCCAATGAAAGGTATGAACTACTGGATTGTTGTTTAATGCAAACCGATATAAGAGGCTCTTAATTAATTAAATACCTATTATCTTTTTGCTTTTGATGTTCTATCTGTCATTAAAAGGTTATTCAGACAGATTATTTCAAAGGAAAATATAAAAATGATTCTCCCAATAATAACAAAGTTTTTAATGAGAATATTTTTTAATTATTGATTTTAGTGTTTAGTTTTTTGATTCGGAATAAATTAAATATTATATATGCAATTGTCACCCATACCCCAGTAAGAATCGAAAAATAAGTAATCAATAACCAAATGGGGGCTTTAGATTCGACATTCCACATTGCTCTTTTTTCTGTAAGACTAGGTTTGTTTGTTGGGATACCAATTTTTAACTTATTTGATTTAATGATCTCACCATAAATAGTATCATTAATCCTTGTTTCCAGTTCAATTATTCCATCCTTATCTCCAGGTAGATTTTTTGGAAAGTCAAATGTGGCGATACCCTTATTATTGGTTTTTGTCATTGCTCCGATTTGCAACCTGCCAAAATATCGTTTAACAAAAAGAAGTCCCTCTGATCCTTTTAACCGAATCGTATCCTTCTTAATTACAGATAATGCTAATATGGAAATCCGGCTTGATATACTATCATATTTTATATCAATTTGTACTGTCTTGGCTAATAAATTGGCAGTCTTTATGATTGCAGGCTGAACATATTTTTTATTAAAACTACGTATATAGGATACGATTTTCCATCGCTCTACTGCAGTTAATGTGTTTTTAAACTTAGGCATTATCAGATTACCCTCGCTTGTTCTATAAAAAAGTTCTCCATCTGTCTGAATTTGTGGTATTTTGGTTGCCAGATCAGCAGGTGGAGGGGTGAATGCTAACAGAAAATTCCCCTTTCCCGGATTTCCATGACATGACACACAATTCTTATCATAAATTGATTGGCCTTCTTTTGATGTTGAAGCGTTAAAAACTATTTGACTGGTCATTACCTTATTTGCTTCCGGAACAACTATGTTTTGGGCTTCAAGAATACGAAAACCCAATAACAGTATAGAGATTAAAAAAAGTAACTTTTTAAAAGAAAAGAATGTTTTCATCGATAATCAATTTGTTTTTTTATAGTTACATACATATGCATTCTTTCTTATTTATGCATTGGATCACTTATTGGGATAATTGGAAAAATCTTAGCCAGAACAGTGATAATCATTAAAACAATAATGAAAGAGCCAACAGTGATGGCCGATTCAATTACTGTTGGTGTGTAAAATTTAAAATATTCAGGAACGTTTTGTATAGGCAAGTATGGATGAAGCTGAGATGGGACAACAATGATTACTCGTTTCAACCAGGCACCTGTTAAGACAAAAAGTGCAATAATTAACATAGGGTATGGTTTTCTTGCCTTTTTAAACAGGAGAATGATAATTGGTAAAACGAGTCCCAATATCTGAGCACTCCAAAACATCAATGCATAGGCTCCTGAAAAAATTTCCCTAAGATGAATTGCATCAAATTTTTTCAGTTTATAAGCAGGTACCAAAAATTCATTGATATTAAAATAAAGATAAACCAATGAAACAAGTACCAGAAGTTTTCCCATTTTATCAAATAGGTTATCAGTAATGTATTCCTCCAATTTATAGTTCTTCATGAAGAAAAACATGGCTATAATTACACTTGCACACCCGCATACAAAAGCACCGGTAACAAAATAAGGTCCAAATAGGGTGCTATCCCAGCCCGGACGTGTTGTACTGGCAAACAACCAGGAAGTTACAGTGTGAATTCCTAATGCAACTGGGATTATAAGAATCATCAAAATTCTTATTGATTTGGATACCAGTTTTACCTGTTCAGGTGTGCCACTCCATCCCAATGAAAGAATTTTATAGATAGCCCGCTGAAACTTTGAAATTTTATCTAATTTTTCGTAACAAATTTTTATGTCTGGAATTAATGGTAGATATAGCAATAATGTACTAATTGCAACATAAGTAATAACAACAGTCACATCCCATGTTATAGGAGATTGTATGCGAGCATAGAAGAATACGTTGAGCAATCGTTCAGGACGGCCCATATCAGTGATGATTACCAATCCGGCTACAGATGCAAATGCAAGAGCGATTATCTCTGCAATGCGTGCGATGGGTGCTGCCCATGTAATGCCTAACAATCCAAGAACTGCACTTATAAGCATCCCAATAAGGCTACAAGCAACAAAAAACACAAAATTAGAAATGTAAATTCCCCAGGAAGCATAGTCTCTGATTCCTGCAACACCAAGTCCGTTTCTTAATTGAAGCGAATATGCATAAAAGCATACCAACAATGATATTGTTAGGAAACCCATCCATATTTTAAAGCTCAAATTAAACCTGATTGGTTTCAATAAATCGGAAGTGATTTTATCCAAATTTTTCTGTGCGGGCATAATTCATTATTTTATTAAAGATCCGATTCTTTTAATATTTCGTCAGTTTCCACTCTGTCTTTTTCCTGGAAAGGGGTAGATTTATTTTTAGGTGGTAAATAATAAACCCTGGGTTTTGTCCCTAATTCGGCCATCAAGCGGTATGCTGCATTATCTTCAAGCAATTTACTCAACCTGACAGTTTCTTTGGTTGTACCATTTGTTACTGCATCTTCATTCTCATCACCAAAATAGTAAACACCATTGGGACATGCAGTGACACAATAAGGTAATTTCCCTTCACGAAGCCTGTCAGAACTCATTAGACATTTTGTAATGGTTCCTATACGTTCAGGAATATTTAATTCTATATTGTATGTTTTTCCTTCATCTTCTTTTTCCATTTTAGGTGCAATCCAATTAAATGTTCGTGCACCATAAGGACAGGCAGCTATGCAAAATCGACATCCGATACATCGCTCGTTATCAATCAAAACAATTCCATCAGGCCTTTTAAATGTTGCATCTACAGGGCAAACAGCAACACAAGGGGGATTATCACAATGTTGACAGGGTTTCGGCATATAGTATGGAGGGGTGCTTTTCGACTCTTCCATTTTAAGTACATTAATATGGCTCTGCTCATATCTTAAATGGTGGGCTGAAATGCATGCGGACATACATTTTCTGGCATTCTTGCATTTTGCAAGATCGATGACCCATATCCACCTTTTTCCGGCAATGCCCTCTCTTCCTTGTTTTTGATATGCTGAAAGGTTAAGGGTCGCTGATTTTAAAGATTTAATTGCGTCTTTTCTGTCAACTTCTAAAAGCTCATTATTGGACGTTAGTATTTTTATTCTGTCGCCAACCTTCTTTTTATTTTGATTGTCACAGCCACCAAAGATTGCAGCACCAGCTAAAATGGAACCCGCACCCGCCATGCCAATTTTCTGAAGAAAATTTCTTCTTGAATTATTTTTTGGTGTTTTTCCTTTATCAGACATTTAAGTACTTTCTTTATTTTTTAAAAACATTCGACAATATAGAGCTAATTATTAATACTTTATGAAATTATTTTTATTTTTTTAATAAAATAAATAAAACAATCTTTAAAGTTTAAATATTGAAGTTTATCATAAAATGCTCTCCAAAAACTAAACTTCTTGTAAAGGTAAAAAATTAATTAATTTACTTCTATAAATCTTTAAAGCTTAAAGCTGAATCTTGAGCTAGTTTATTTGCATAATTAAAGTCAGGGTCTTGATTCCTATTCGGTGCGTGTATTAAAAAATTATTATTTAAGTTTAAAAAATTGAATAAAGAATCGCATATTAGTGATCAATCATGAAAAACATTTTTTTCATTGTAACACAGTTTAAAAATTGTATATTTATAGTATCATTATAAGGCTTTAAAAATATTGACCAAAACCACATCTATGGATTTTATTGATTATTATAAAATTTTAGGAGTTGATAAAGATGTACCCGCTCAGGCTATTAAAAATGCTTATCGCAAGTTAGCAAGGAAGTTTCATCCAGATTTGAATCCGAATGATAAAGATGCAAAACAGAAATTCCAACAGATCAATGAGGCAAATGAGGTTTTAAGCGATCCTGAGAAGAGAAAGAAATATGACCAATATGGTAAAGATTGGAAACATGCAGAAGAGTTTGAAAATGCAAACCGACAACAACAGTCTGCATATTCACAAGGCTCTCCCTATTCACATGGCAATCCCAGTTCTGGTGCAAACTTTGACGGTGATTTTTCTGATTTCTTTGCTTCCATGTTCGGTGGCTCTCCTGGCGCAAGTAGAAACAGGCAAGTAAAATTCAGAGGTGAAGATTACAATGCCGAATTACAACTAAATCTGAATGATGCCTATAATACACACAAACAAACTTTAACTGTTAACGGTAAACAAATCAGAATTACGATTCCGGCAGGAATTGAAAACGGACAGACAATTAAAATAATCGGTCATGGAGGGCAGGGTATAAACGGAGGTCCGGAAGGTGATTTATATATTAAATTTTCAATTGCTAATCATCCTAAGTTTAAACGTGTAGGTAATGATTTATTTACTTCGGTTGACATTGATATATTTACAGCAATATTGGGTGACGAACTCACTATCGAAACATTGAATGGAAAAGTAAAGCTAAATGTGAAACCCGAAACCCAAAATGGAACCAAAATTAAATTAAAAGGGAAAGGTTTTCCTGTTTATAAATTTGAAGGTCAATTCGGAGATTTATACATAACATATAATGTTAAAATTCCGACAGGGTTAACTGAAAAGCAAATAGCGTTATTTAAAGAGTTGTCACAAAATCATTTTAAAAATCAAACCAATGCGTAAGGAACATTTAATCTCAGCTATTGAGTTCTGTACCAATCATGATATTGAGATTTCTTTTTTCAGTTCTCTTCACGAAACTGGATTGATAGAGATTATTAAGATTGAAGAAAGTGAATATATTGCAGAGAGTCAGTTACAGCAGTTAGAAAAGATTGTCCGCTTTTACTATGATTTGGGTATAAATCTTGAAGGGATTGAGACCATCACTCATTTGTTAAACCGTATCAATGATATGCAGGATGAAATTATCTTGCTTAAGAATCGGCTTCGACTTTATGAATAAATTAATCGAACACGTTTTTTTAAAAAGTAATTTTAAATTCAAAAAAGACAGAGCAATTTATTTTAATTATAAAAGATTTAAAGTGATATTAATCAATTAGATAAAATAACTATAGATAATTTTATCTCCAGTTTAGAGTTAATTAGTGCTTTAAAACATCTGAAAATTTATTAATCGGTAAAAATCTATTTTTGTTTCAATAATTGTAAAATCAAATCAGAAATATGATTGTTTAACCATTAATAAAGATCTGTTTTATTTCAGCTATGGTAAACTAAAGTTAATTGTTAAATTAAGCTTAACGTATTAAATTAAAATTAACTAAATGATTATCATTAACTAAACCTTTTTAAAAACTAATGTCATGAACACAAAAAAAATGTTAATTGGCATATTCTCCGGACTCATTACCGGTGCAATCATAGGAGTATTATTTGCCCCCCATAAAGGTTCCGATACCCGGAAAAGAATAATGAGACAAAGCGATGACTATGCAGATACTGTCAAGGAAAAAGTTAATGAGTATGTTGATGTTATCAATGAAAAATTTGAAAAAGCTAAGAAAGAAATTTCTGACTACTCAGAATTAATAAAAGGAAAAATAACGGAGTTTAAAAAAACCAAAAAGGCAACTATGAATTAAAATTCTTAGTGACAAGGCTGTCCCCAAAGGGCAGCCTTGATTTTTTGATTGTAATCTTTTAAAAATACATATTGCAGGGACTTTTTTCCCGATGCAGAGAAGGAAGCTGAAAGATAAGGGAGATTTCCTGAGTTGCATTACCCTTTACTTTAGCGGAATTTAAGGAATAATCGAAGCTATAATTGATATGTAGTTTCGAAAAGTAATCGTTATTGATTGGAAATTTGATCCCAGCCATCAAAACAAGTTCAGTTATTTTCAAAATTTCATTTTGGTCTTTTCTAATAAAAGTCCCCAAGTTGATATTGCTTCCGGTAAGATTGATACCCGCGACAAAATCCTGCATTGAACCTTGTTTTTCAAATAGTAACACAGGCTGAATGTGTCCATCATCGATAACACGATTACCTATGCTTTTGCTATAACGCATCATCATAATATATCTCGAAGGAAGCCTTGATGGCGTTGAGAAAAAAGTCTGATTGGGTTCAGGTAGGTGTTGTACAGAAAGTCCAATGTCGAAAGCATCTTTTCCAACATTCGATTGAAAGGAAGGGTCTGACTCATATCGAAGCATCAAACCCATATGTAAATCAAAGAAAGTCACACTATTCAAGAAAGTTGACGGTGAAGTCAGGGTTTGAGGTGCTACAACACCATAGAATGGATCAAGTCGATTACCTAATAAAACCTGGCTCCAATCAATATATTTCTGATAAAAGACTGGAGCAATTCCAAATTGAAGTGTGAAGTTATCATTCATTGGGACTCTTACTGAAAAAGGAATACCGGCCGAAATAGTACTCAATTTTCCGGTACCTTCCTGGTTTTTTTGAATAAAGAAACCCACACCTCCCAATCCTCTGATATTTAAATCGTGCAATGACTGTCCAGCCCCAAATGCAAACGTTTCAAATTTAGAAGGAATAGTAATCATTGCCCGACGATAATTCAAGCTCATTAAAAAGCTCCTGTCAATACCAACTGAGGCTGGATTTAGATAAATAGGATTATACAGAAAATGCGTAAAAGTAACATCCTGCGCTTTTGTTTTTATTGAAAAGGATAATAAAATCAGAAGAACAAATAGTATGTTTTTCATTCTATTTTTTTGATGTATATAGTTTGTACAGCCTATCATCTTATTATTGTTAAAGTTCCTTGAGTGTGGTACGAACCATTAATCATCATCCCCTTCCATGGTTTATCTCCTAAGAGTACTGCAGATATTCGCCAGATATAAGCGTCTGTTGGAAGAGGGATCCCGTTTTTGTCTTTCCCATTCCATCCAACTAATGGTTGGCCGTTTTGATTTAGTTCGGAATTTTTCCAGATCAGGTTCCCCCATAGATCAAAAATCATCAATGTATACTCTTTAAGTCCGTAACCAACCGGTTTAAATGTGTTCACCATTTGATCCTGACTCTCAGGCATAAATGCATTGGGGACATATAGTCCTCTAAATACTGTTGTATGAATAAAAACGGTGTCATCAGGGCAACCAAATTCATTGAAAACTCTTAAAGTAACCGGATGGGTACCTGCTGAGTCGAATGGTACACTAATTTGCTTTTCTCCCCTGATTGTTCTTCCATCCGATAATATCCAGGTTCTGTCAAAAGTATTGGTTGATACATCAGTAAAAATAACGGTTTCGGGTTTCTCAAAATCCGACTTTTCTGTCATTATTGCAAAGGGTAGGGGATGTACCATGATTTGTCTGATTGTATCAATGATGCCACAGCCAGTATTCATCGTAAGTTTAACTTTGTAAACAGTTGTAGAATCCTTAGTAGGAAAAGTGTGTGTAGGGTCAATATCTTGGCTTGTTTGGGTGCTGTCCCCAAAGTCCCAGGTAAATTTAGCCGTTTTATTGGTTGACAGATTTGAAAAACTTACGTCCAAAGGGGTACAACCTTCATCTGGATTTGCTTTAAAATCGACGGTGATGGGTTCTTTAACCGTAATGGTTACCATTGCTTTAGAGCTGTTTTCTACAGTGTTCCATATTTCGTAAGTTAAAGTATCCGTACCCTGATATCCGGGATTGGGTGTATAGGTAATAAAATCATCGGTCTTGTCATTAGGGGTATCGTTATTATGTATAACGGTCGTTCCATTGACAGGATTAATCTTAATGGTTAGATAACCGCGTTTATCACCCTGGATATTATCATTATTCACCACATGAATATCTACAGAACGGTCGGCATGTGTACAGGTGTCATCAGGTAATGCTTGTGGAATACCATTGATATGGATGGGATAATCTTCAACTTCTCCATCCGGAGCAACACCGGTAGGTTGCAAAGCAATAGAATCGGTGCTGATTCTAAAACGTGCATAGGTTTCGCCCCCTGTGATATCTGTAGGAATATTGTTCCATTTCAGCTCATTTTGTCCTGTTAATATTCCTGTGATAAAAGTTTTTTCACCTTCATCAAAACGTCCATTGCTATTAAAGTCAATCCAACTACATATATAAACATTCTGGTTACTTGGGTTGTTCACAATAACGTTTACTTTAAAGTTGGATTGCGACGTCGAAAAAGTAGTATCAAAAGGAAGTACCACACCATCTTCATCAGAATTTACGTTACCACTAAGGTCATCACCCAGAGCATCTTTGTCATGAGGCGGTAGGTTAAGAGCCATCGGTTCTGTATCTCCGGGTTTATTAAGTGAAGGTCCATCGGTTTTTACTAAATGTGCAGCATCTAAATAAGAACGCGGGGCATCCCCGTGATCACAAGAATAAGTATATAAAGCTGAAAGATTCTTAGCAATTTTGATTTGACCATTTTGTCCTTTATATGCGCCCCATGGACTTTGAGAAGCAGTATGAACTCCATTTTGTCCTCCAGTATAAATGAAATTCATATTAACA
>Ga0209125_1003383_pt1 | contig 11026 bp, 9 predicted proteins | sample BarGraIncub1131A_FD_184503 | JGI IMG/M metagenome (GOLD analysis project Ga0209125, IMG submission 184503) | Arctic peat soil microbial communities from Barrow, Alaska - Barrow Graham LP Incubations 11-31A (SPAdes) (version 2) | ecosystem: Environmental > Terrestrial > Soil > Wetlands > Peat... | reverse complement strand
CTTCTGGAACACCAATTACCTTACCATTTACAACAGCACGCAAAGTACTTTTTTCTTCTTTTAATTCAACCCAATTGGATGTAAAAGATTGTATTTCACAAGAAGATAACTCTTTTTCTAAAGGCAGGAATTTATAAAACTTTCCAGCACCTATTTCGCCCCATGATGTATAAAATTGCATTGTATTATCTGATAGTTGCATATACTGTGGTAGCTTTATAGTATATGTCTTACAATTGTATTCTCTCAAAATATTACATACATAATAAAATCCACACACAGAATACGGGGCATCACTATACCATAAACGAATAGTTTCTCCTTGGTTTGCATAATCTTTCAGTCGTTCTATTTCATTTAAGTATCTTTTCCATGCATCCTCTAAATATTCTAAAGTGCTATTATCAACCATTCCATTTATGGTATACATATCAAATATAAGTTTTTTTCTATACTCATCTTCAATTGAAACATTAATATCACCAATATCCAGCATGAATGGAATACAAATCACTTCTGATGAATTGCCACCAACCGCCTTTCCATCAAACATTTTTTCAAACTCATCTTTGCTTGGTTTCTTCCCAAAATAAGCTGTTCGCCCATTATCAAAATCAGGTTTTCGATAATTCTTTGCCATTTTCATTGCCCCGGCTTCACTCTCTCCAAACAATACTTCTATCATAAAGGTTCTCCTCCTAATTCCCGTTTATCTTTCTGTCATAAAAATAATTTTTATTGCACATAATGAATAGGTTTGGATTCAGATGTTGAGCCGATAAAAACTATCACCATAAGTATATACTAAATGATGATAGTCACTAAAATTGCTCAATTTCTGAAACAAGCTTTAGAACGATGCCGCGTTTCCACTACTATGGAGATTCAATCTTCCCCATCTTTCTGAAATTAGCTTTAATATTAAAACTATTACTGTAATTTCCACAAATGTATCTATAATCCTTCTAATTTTTGATTATTATCTAAAAATGGACGTATTTCCCCCTCCCCCTAAATAAGCACTTTATGCTATTCGGTTTATTTCTCCTGGCGGAGAATAGTTTTGGCGATTTAATTTATCTTTTGTAATCATTTTACCCTTGCCGCAGCAAGAACAAATATTTATATCTATTCCTGTGAGTTTAAGAAGAAGCTCTGATGCATTTAATTTAACCTCTGAATCTTGCTTTTTACTTTGCACTGCACTTGTAAGTTCTTTGCATTTCTGAAGCTTAGTTGACCTATTTCTGTTACTCAATATCCCATAGTGTCTAATTTTAACAAACTTTCTTGGTAGAACATGCATGATAAATCTTCTGATAAATTCATCTACAGTAAGAGTCATAAATTTTTCTTTATTATGTTCTTTATAATCTCTCCACTTAAATGTTACATAGCCATTTTCTAAATTTACAATCCTATGATTAGATATAGCTACTCTATGAGTGTATCTTCCAAGGTATTCAAGTACGTACTCCGCACTCCCAAAAGGAGGTCTACAGTATACAATCCATTCTTTTTTATATAACTTATTTATAAAACTCTGAAATATATGTTTTTCCGTTAGCTCCTCAATTCCATTTGTGTATTTAAGAGCATTACTATAATAAGCCCTTTTAAGGTAAAATAAGAATTTGCCTCTGAACTTTCTTGAGAGCACTTTCACTGGAATAAAAAAATCTTTTTTTGAATTTATCCACCTATTACCATCTAAAGTTAGTCCACCACTTGGAACTATACAATGTATATGTGGATGATTCATAAGATTCTGACCCCAAGTATGCAAAATTGCCATAAATCCAATTTCAGCACCTAAATATTTTTTATCGCTTGAAAGTTCAATTAGTGTTTCAGAAACAGATTTAAAGAGAATAGAATACATTTCCTTTTGATTTGTTAGAGTTATATAGTTAAGTTCTTCAGGTATAGTGAAAACTACATGAAAATACCCTACGGGTAATAAATCCTCTTTTCTTTTTTCAAGCCATCTTTCTTTGGCTAAAGTTTGACATTTAGGACAATGCCTGTTTCTGCAAGAATTATAAGAGACCCTTATGTGACCACATTCATCACACTCATCTACATGTCCACCAAGTTCAGCTGTTCTACAAGCTTCAATAGAAATCATAGTTTTTAGAATATGTAGAGGAAGTTTATGATTTCTCCTATATTCCTCACCATATTGGTTGAATATATCTTGAATCTCAATCATCTTGTTCATCTTTTTTATCTAAGAGTATATCCAATGGACTCTTTATATTAAGTAAATCCATTCTCCTAAGATGTAAATAGATAGTAGTAGTAGTTATTCGGGTATGTCCTAAAAGCCTTTGAATGTAACAAATATCTGTGCCATTATCCAATAAATGTGTTGCAAAACTGTGGCGCAAGAAATCCAAACGTTTGGATTTCTTGAGTTATCCAAACCTTTATAAAATCCAAACCTTTTTAAACAAATACCTGGTTTTACTCGATTGGGAATAAAAAAGGTTTGGATTTTATTTTCATTTTTTCTTATTGCCAAGCCCACAAAAATTTACCAATGAGCCATCTGCGTTTTTCCATTTCGGAGTCACTTTTCTATCATTTTCGTTTTCTAGAGTAGCAAGTGCTTTTGCAGAATCTTCTGTCGTTATGTCGAGATACACCATTGTCGTCTGGAGCTGCTCATGTCCCAGTAAAAATGAAATCTGAACGATATTCATACCATCCTCCAGCCAATGAGATGCCTTGGCATGTCGAAACTGGTGAGCATGAAGGGTTATAGGTACATCAGTGCAGGATTTATGAGCTTCCGTCGCATATTTTTTCAGCATCTTTGCTATTGCGGGTTGTGTCATTTTTCCATGTGTTCCAGTGTTTCTGGAATAAAATACATATGCTTCTGGATCAGATATCTTTCCATGGAATTCAACCAGGTATTTCTTCAAATGTGCAACTGCTTTAGGCAGTAGATACAGTGTGCGAATTTTATTGCCCTTACCGATGACTGTAACGTATGGATTTTCCTTATCCAGATAGAGGTGGCTATTCTTCAGTGAGAGTATTTCATCCAGTCGGGTTGCCGTACTGTACAATAGTATCATGAATACAAGATCCCTCTTGCCAGAATGTGTTGACAAATCTGGAGCCTCCAACAGTGCTTTGACGGCATTGCGGCTCAATCCTGTTACCTTTTTTTCTGCGTTTTTCTACGTGGAATTTCATAGGCTTCCTGATATAGATACAGGTATTTTACGTTTCGGCTTCCAAGATATTTCAGAAAAATTCGTAGGGATGCCAGCCGGTTATTGCAGGTCTCAGAGCTGCAGACACGCACCTTCTTAAGCCAGATCAGCCAATCCTCAATGACGAATCTTTCAAACCATTTACTTCCAAAATCAGTCCGGCCTACCTTTTTCTCAGATTCAAGGAAACTTACATACAGTTGCAGTGCATACTGGTACGCCTTCATGGTATGACAGCTGTTTGTTTTCTGGGAAGGTACATATTCATTGAAAAATTTGGAAATGTGACGTGCAATCTCTACCGATTCATTCGTTGCTTTCATCATCTTCTACCTCCGGTACAATCCAGTCGAACCCTGTTTCAGTCTTTTCCCTGAGGATCTGTGATAAACCAGGTACGATGGAATAATAGTACTTTGTGCTTTCTATCGTGGTATGTCCCATACTCTTGCTAAGGTACAGAAGCTTGTCATTAAAAGTAACGCCTAGACCAGCCCATCGGTTTATATTTTTTACCGCGTAGTGGTGTCTCAGCTCATAGGCGACGGCATGTGCCTTGTTTACCCCATACCAGATATCATGGAAGTTCTTCTGAACCCATGAGCGCTTGTGGAAGGAATCGTTTCTGGCTGGAAAAAAATAGGTTCTGTTTGGGCGTATCTTTTCGATAGCAGTATCATACTTACGTATCAGTTCCAACATAGAATCATGTAATGCGATATAGTGCTGGTTACGTCCCTTCGAATAACGGATATCTAGGATGCCGTGTTCTAGATCTACATCTGTTTTTCGGAGTAGTCTAGCCTCGGTGGTACGTATACCACTTGAATAGAGTAGTCGGAAGAATACCGGTACAGTCAGCTTTCTAGTAAGTACAGGCTCATTTCGTGGATGTACCCCCAAACTATCGCATTCACAGAAGAAATTTGTAAGTTCCTGTTCGGTGAAAGCGTGTGGTATATATATACGAGGCTCTTTCTTCGGAATGACTGGTTCATAGATACTCGTAAGCCCCCGTTCTTTCAGATAGCGTACAAAACCAACTACTGGTCCAATCCTTACGCGGCATGATTCGTTTAATTCCGTATCACGCTGACGGCACCAGTTGTCTACCATTTCCTGCGTCAGTTCCGTGAAACCTGGATAGTTCATGAGGCAGTAGCGTTCAAAGATGAGGAGATTCGGCTCAGAGGAAGATACATTCCAGTGGTCGGATGCCTTTCGGTATCTTATGAACGACTGTATGAGTGGTGCGACGGATGACTGAAAACTGCTCATAGGGCAAACACATCCTCTGCAACAGAGAATTCTTCAATGCTAAGTGCACATTCCTTTAGATGGACGAAGTCTGCTCTCAAGTATGGTTCCAATGAGTCTGGTGATGTGTGGCCAAGTGTACGGCTGATTATTGGCTGCGGTATTCCGTTACTCATAAGGCAGGATGCTAGATAGTGTCGAAATATATGCGTACCTTTGCGAGCTCCCTTATTCTGACGAATTCCAACCATACGAAGTATTTTTGTTACTATACTTCCAATGCTACGGCTAGCCAGCGGTGTAAATGGTCTTGTCTCACTAAGGAAAAGGAATCTGTGGTCTGAATCAGGGCGCTCTGTCGTTACATAGTCATAAATAGCATTACCTACAATCGGCATTAATGGAAGTTCCAGTGGGATCTCTGTTTTCTGCTGGATGATCCAGATCTTTTCAGCTGTCCAGTTGATGGAATTCATTTCTAATGCCGCTATGTCGCAGCCTCGGATTCCAGTATGCAGAAGTAGCATTCCAATTGCTCTGTCGCGCTTAGAAAGTCCAGATGATGAGCTGTCTATGGTGTCACGTATTTTCTGTACTTCCTCTTTGGTGAGATACTGTATGTTCTTCCGTATTTCTCGGAGAAGAGGCAGGAAGCACAACACCTTTTGGCATTCTCGCTCTTTCCATGAAATACCTGCCTTGAAAACAGCTCTGATGTTTTTCTTATAGGAACAACTTTTAATCAGCTCACCTTCGTCCGATAGGAAGAATGACAATACAGACTCTTCCTTGAAAGCATTAAGACTTTCAAATCCTTTTTTCTGCATGGCATAAAGAAAAGATGCCGCATTCATGGCCTCACTATGGATTGTTGTAAGCTTTTTTCCACGTTCTTTTTCTGTTTTGCAATAAAAATCAATTAGTTCCTGATATTCATGATTTAGTAGATGATAAGAACCTCTGCCAAAAAGTGAATGTCGCCGCCGTCCATTAGGATATTTACCAAAAAGATCGAACTGTTCAAGAGCCCCGATGACAGTTCTCATATGACGAAGATACTGTTCAGAGTGGGAACCTTTAGCATATTCAAGATAGATGCCCCTGTATGATTCCCGCCCTTTCCTTTTCGCATCCTTTAGGATGTTTCTGATTACGGTTTTGAATTTTTGGATGTAGGACGGAGAATAATGATTTGCCTCCAAAAAGTCGAGTAATTCATGGTAATGCTCTTCTAGATTTTGAAAATGCATGGTTTGACCTCCTTAAATGTGTTATATGATAATCATACACAATAAAATAAAATCCAAACCTTTTTTAGTCCCAATCTAGTAAAATCAGGTACTTGTTTAAAAAGGTTTGGATTTTATAAAGGTTTGGATAACTTTTATGGTGAGCTCCCCATAATCGGCATTATGTAGAGTGTTTTATTATGGTGGGTGTAACTCCACAACATCAGTTATTAAACAACCTAGTCTAAAAACACTCACCATAATAAAATTGTAAAATAATTAAAAACTACAAATAAAGAAAGGTAATTTTAGTAATAACATCAGTTTTAAGAAGAGTATATATGTTGTTTTAGAAAAAGTGGGTTAAAATAATAATTTATTATGGTGAGTAAATAAAGAAAGTAACGTGTATTTATGGGCATTTGCTCTATCCACTCACCATAACGTAACACTCCACATAATGCCGAAGTGTATGAATAGAGGCTTTCTTAGTGATTCCAGTCATTTTTATAGATTTTTCTAGCATTCGTTGAACACTACGATGACTTATAGCGCCAGTGCCACCACTCCCAGAAAACAAATATTCCGTAGGATGATATCTTTTCCAATACTCTCTGAGAACTTCAAGATTTACTTTTGATAACAATGAATACCTATCTTTTTTACCTTTACCCTGTCTTATTAGTATTTGCATATTTTTACCATCAATATCGTTTATTTTTAGGTTACAAACTTCACTTACCCTTAATCCTGCGGAGTAAACCGTCATGAGAATTGCCTTATGCTTAAGGTTTTCAGTAACGTCGAAAATAGATTTAACTTCCTTCGGGGATAAAATAGAAGGTAGTCTCTTTGGTTCTTTAAGTCTCACAATTTTATTACTGTTCCAATTCCTATCTAACGTTTTAGTATAAAAAAATTTAAGACTTGAGTTAATATAATTAACTGTACATTCACTTAATTTTTTTTCCGTGATACAATAGTGTAAATAATTGAGTATTTCTTTTTCACCTAAAAACTCTGGTGATTTATTATAAAATCTAGCAAAGTTACTAACATTATTGGTATAGGCTTTTATGCTCCCAGGGCTATATCCCCTTAGTTCCATATTCATTTTCAATCTTTCTCTTAATTCTGACATAAATAATAACACTCCCTTATTTTTTATTTCGACAATAAAAGTTTATAGGAAGTGTCCATTATAATAAAGAAGTATCTTAGTAATAGGATATTTCTTTTTATTTTATTTAAGGAAAAATTTAATTAACATAATTAGCACTTGTCTGCCACCGCTGTTAGCGGTTTAGTTCAATTGAGGTTTCACGACACTATTTATAACTTTACACATGATATTGTTTACGCTTGTATCACATTTGTATCAATCTACATATAATATACAGGACAAGCCATATGAAAAGAATCAATATAAAAATGATACTAGAGATTTTTTACAAGTAATTCTTTCCGTGGCTTTAATATAAATGATTTGAATTCTTTTTCATAAAAATCATTTGGCCCCTAATTTAATAATTTTCAAATAGCAGAGATATGTTTGAGGCTCATATCTCTGCTGTTTGAAATACAAGAGATAACGATATTATTTAAATACTAAAATTGAATGTCGTAAAATCTAATATTCACAACATTTGTTACAGACCTATATCTAGCCTATACACTCATTTTTAATCCGATGTATGATATTATCTACTACTTTCACGAAATTACTTATGTCTAATTGAGAACTCTGCTAATGCTACAGAATATAAATCTTACATCTTAAATTGACTATTACTTTTATAAAACTTTTTCCATGCTTATTTACATTACCAATGTTTAATTGGAACCTTTTGAATGCATTATCAGTATTATATAGTACATTTAATAAAACTCCAAAGATAATAGGGCCTAGCGTAATTGCTAGGTTCTTTTTATTTTCACCATGTGAACAAAAACAATAGCAAAATATGTTGTTGTTTTTGTTCACATAAATATTTCTTATAGAATATATTATAAATATAGAATATACATTAGCTATATTCTGTACAAGTCCATTAAACAAACCATTGTAAACATATAATAAAGGCATTTTATTAATCTGATTTAGAAGAACATATATCAACGTATAAACCTTATGTTGAAAATATATTTTGATGATATATGTAGCTATAAACAATATGAATAAACAAATCAGTATTAATACGTAAATGTCTCATTCTAAAATTATATGTAAAGGGGTTGTATTAAAAATGGGTGATAAGAATATTAAATGTACTAAAGCTTCATGTGATTTATGTAGCACTATTAATGCGGATCCAATAGATATAGAAAAACATGGTCTAAGATTATTAACCGTAAGAATAAAGGTAAGAAACGTATGCTTTGACAAAAAAGTAGCTGTTGCAGCTATTATATATGACAACTGTCATAGAATAGTTGCTTTTAGAGGTTTTATTACAATTGTATGCAGAGAAAATGAATGCGGTGAATGTGGTATTATTGAACGCAAATTAGTGTTTATACTTCCTGACGACAGTACATGTGACCCTCTTGAATTAGAAGTTCGTACCGCAGCTAATTATCTATATCCATGTGAAGAATTTAATTGTTAGGTTTCTTTTTTCATATACAAAAAAATAAATATAATAAAGAGTCAATAAAGCAGTAGAATTAACTACTGCTTTATATATATTTCTAAATATATATAAAGTACGTTAAATATTTAGATAACGCTTTTGTAATATTAGTAAAAGGTGAAACTCAGTGCTTAATCGGATTTCAGTATAATTTATTATTTTGTCATCCTCAGGGGATGTTGATTTGAAATTCATTAAAACTTAAAGGGTTAGTAATCCCAGCTTATATCGGTATTTATTTCCATGCCATCAGAGTTTATATTAGTGTTTTCTATAAATTTTTCAGCTTGTTTAGAGTTCTCGTCGAATTCTTCATATTGATTTATTTTATCTTCTAATTTATCAGATGGTTTAGGTTTTTCTCCCCACTTAACTCTAATTGTAAAATCACCATAATTAATATCACTATCAAATTTAAATTCGTAATCTAATTCTTCATTATCTGGTATTAAAACACGGATCCCATCTATTTTGAGTTTATCCTTGAATAAGTTTATAACTTCATCCTTTAAAAAAAAATAAAAATTTTCTTTGCTCCCAGTATACTTTTCTCTATAATCCATCAATAACGCCACCTTTCATTATAATAATATTCAGATTCAAATATAAAGGTGATTGTAATTGTTATATTTTTAAAGGAAAATATTGGAAAGGAATGGGTCTGAATTGCTAAAGAAGTTATAATAAGTATAAACATAGGTACTGAAATTCAAGAGAAAAGCACCTACTAAAATAGAACAAGGCACTTGTTTAACCAGATGTAGCAAGACAATATACTTATTATTATGTACTTACATAAACTCAGTCTGGATAAATAAGTAATAAATATGATTAGTTGACTAATCAACTATATCATGATATTATATTTATAGAGAAGTGGTGAAATAATTTGTATATGGATAATAAAGCGAAAAAATTAACTATGTTAAATGGAGGTATTTACAGGTGTACTCAACAGTATTTGGAAAAAGAACTTAAAAAATTCAGTCTCTCAATTGGTACATATCCATTTTTACTTACACTAAATCGAAATGAAGGTGTATGTCAAAATAAAATAAGCAATGAGCTTAATGTAGATAAAGCTATGGCTACAAGAAATGTTAGAAAACTTATAGAACTTGGATATATAAGGAAAGAGCAAAATACAGAAGATGCAAGAGCCTATAAACTATATGTTACAAGTAAAGGTAAGGAGGTAATACCTGAGGTCATTGAAATAATTCAGAAATGGATTGGGATTTTAGTTCAAGGAACAAGTGAAGAGAAGATAGAGGAATCTATAGAATTTTTAGAACGAGTTTTAAAAAACGGAAAAGAATATAAAGATGAATGTGTTGAAAGGATGAAGAGTTTTGAATGAGACAGAAAGTAGAGTATTAAAAAACAGATGGATTATTTTAATTAATGTAGTACTAGTAATATTTATGTCAACTTTGGATGGAAGTATTGTGAATGTGGCTTTGCCAGTTATGTCACAAAAGATGCATGTTAGTATGGGAGAAATAGAATGGGTGGTTACCAGTTTTCTTATAACTATAGTTGCAACAATTTTAATATTTGGTAGATTAGGGGATATTATAGGCAAGACCAAAGTATTTAAATATGGACTTGCTTTGTTTACCGTTGGTTCATTATTATGTGGGTTTACTGATTCACTTACCATATTAGTAATAGCAAGGATTATACAGGGAATAGGAGCATCCGCAACTATGGCTACTAGTCAAGGAATTATAACTCATGTTTTCCCTCCAAATGAGAGAGGAAGGGCACTTGGTGTTATAGGAACTTTTGTTGCATTAGGGGCAATGGTAGGTCCACCACTTGGGGGAATAATTGTTTCAGCTGTGAGTTGGAAATATATTTTTTTAATAAACGTACCAATAGGTATTATAGTATTTATAATGACTATTAAAATATTTCCTAAATCAGGTGAAGCAAAGAATGAAAAAATGGATGGAAAGGGTGCAATATTGTTTACAATATCAATGATAGCGTTATTTGCAGCTATAGGACAGGGACAAATAACAGGATATAATAATCCCAAAATTATTTCAGCGTTTATTGTTTCAATAATTACATTTATTTTATTTATATTTGTGGAGAAAAAATTAGAGCTTCCATTACTTGATTTAAATATATTTAAAAATAGTTTGTTTTCAATAAGTATAATATGTGCTTTTATAGCATTTGTAGCAATAAGTGCATCAAATATTATATTACCCTTTTATTTTCAAGATGCGAAAAACCTTTCACCAGCAGTAACTGGGCTACTTATGATGGTATCACCAATTGTTTTGGCAGTCGTAGCGCCATTTAGTGGATATTTATCAGATAAGATTGGTTCTTTAATTCTTACATTATTTGGACTTATATTTTCCAGTTTAGGTTTGTTACTAATAGCTACATTAAATGTAAAATCATCATTGGTCTTTCTTATGGCTTTTATAGTAATAATGACTATTGGAAATGGAATGTTCCAGTCACCTAATACTTCATTGATTATGTCAACAGTATCAAAAGATAAGCTTGGTATAGCAGGAAGTATAAATGCATTAGTAAGGAATGTAGGTTTGGTTTCAGGTACTACACTGGCAACCTTATTATTATATAATAGAATGAGCCATAAGATAGGATATAGAGTTATAGATTATGTGAATGGTAGAGCTGATGTATTTATGTA
>Ga0209125_1003380_pt1 | contig 11035 bp, 7 predicted proteins | sample BarGraIncub1131A_FD_184503 | JGI IMG/M metagenome (GOLD analysis project Ga0209125, IMG submission 184503) | Arctic peat soil microbial communities from Barrow, Alaska - Barrow Graham LP Incubations 11-31A (SPAdes) (version 2) | ecosystem: Environmental > Terrestrial > Soil > Wetlands > Peat... | reverse complement strand
CCAGCCGGTCTATGTTGGGGGTTTTAACTACATCATTTCCATAGCATCCAAAATCGTTCCAACTAACATCGTCTGCAATTATAAATACAAAATTGGGTTTCTCCTGCGGAAATGCAAGCACAGGGCTCACGCACATACTGCTAACAAACAATGCATTAATCCATTCTTTTCCCATCCTGAATAAATAATTTATGCTGATGTCATTTTATAACACATTAATGAAACTTCATCATTTTTCAATATATGCCGGCCGCATTTCAGTTGATAATGTTGAATCAAAAGATAAAGCCAGTTTTCTCAACTGCCTGACTATTTTTGGGTTGGAATCCGCTACATTATGAGTCTCCCCAATATCCGAAGAAAGGTTATAGAGCCATGGCAATGGGGTTGAAGGCTTAGTATTGAGCAATGCTTCAGTTACTGGTTGCTTGCCTGCCCATTTTTCACTCGGTTCAAGCAGGTGAAGTTTCCATTTTCCCTTCCTTATTGCGGCTAGTTCACCATCGCGTCCGTAATAACACAGGAAAGAATAGGGGGATTTTGCACTTTTATCAGTCAAGAGTGGTAAAATATTATATCCGTCAATTATACGGTCAGCAGGGATTTTCGCGTTGGTAATCCGGGCTAATGTTGGGAGAAAGTCCATCATTGTAGCCATTCCCTGACAAACGCTTCCTGCAGGGATTCGCTCAGGCCAGCGAACAATAAGTGGTTCTCTAAAGCCCCCTTCCCACGTACTGCCTTTCCCTCCATGCAATGGAGTAGCGGCTACTCCCGAAGGTCCATTATCAGAAGTAAATATTACAATTGTATTATCAAGGATCCCTGCATCCTTTAACTCTTTTAATATCTCACCGCAACTCCAGTCCAACTCTTCAGTCATGTCACGATATAAACCGTTTTTTCCTTCATGCCTGCGAAAGCCTTTTGAAGCAAATAACGGAATATGTATTGCGCTATGAGCCATGTACAAGAAAAAGGGCTTTTCCTTATTTTTCCTGATAAATGAAATTGCTTCTTGAGTGTAATTTAGTGTTATCTGATCGTATTCAACTTCACTGTTCTTTTTTAGTAAAGTATCGTTTCGGAATAGATCAGAAATGCCATGATTGGGACCTGGCATCCCATAATAATAATCGAATCCCTGTGCGTTAGGCATAACTTCCGGCAACAATCCAAGATGCCATTTGCCAATGCAGCCTGTGGCATAACCTGCTTTTTTTAACAATTCTGCAATTGTAATTTCATCGGGATTTAGGCCGCTATGAGTATTCGGTGGTAGAACTGCAACATGCAAACCAACTCTTTTGGGGTAGCATCCGGTCATTAAACTGGCTCTGGATGGAGTGCAAACACCTGCCGGTGCATAAAAATTTGTAAATCTCACTCCTTCATTTGCCATTCTATCCAAATTCGGAGTTTTAATCTCGGTGGCTCCATAACAACTCAAATCAGCATAACCCAAATCGTCAGCGAGAATGAATACAATATTAGGTTTTTTAGGTGCTGCTGATTCACCGTACAATGATAAAAAACCGAATACGCTTATTCCCATTAAAGATGTACGACTCTTTAAACGGGATAAAAAAAAATTAATGTTATTGATCATATAGCTGGATATTATTCGAATGAGGTTCTTTATTGATTTGTCAACTTGATGAAGATGATTCAATGGGAAGTAAGATCATGTAGACTTTCACTTGAACTATAAAATTAAAATTACAGCGCAAAATATATAGTTGTCCACCATTAATGGGGTGGACAACTATATAAATTTAAGGAACAGTATTACCAACCCAGATTTTGAATAAGACTCTTATTTAAGGAAAGTTCACTGTTTGGAATCGGTAACAAGTTATAATACTCCAGGTATCCATTCGGGAATTTAGTTTCAATCAAACTACCAGTATGATCTTTAATAACAAGGGGATAGAGATCTTTACTAATTTTCCATCTTTTAATATCGGCCCAATAAAGACCCTCAAGAGCAAATTCGACTCTCCTTTCATTCCTGAGTTTTTGACGTGCAACTTCACGGGTTAATCCCATTGGCAAGGATGTAATTTTAACATCCGCCCTCTCAGTTCTGATTCTGTTTATCAGGGCAACTGCTGCATCAACGCTTCCATTAGTTTCAATAATTGCTTCTGCCTTCGATAAGATAACATCGGCATATCTGAGTACAATATTGTTCAAGGCTGATTGTCCTGATGGAGGTAATGCAGCCTCAGTTTCAGTCCGGTATTTCCTTGTGGATAAATGCTTCAACCTATTACCAGGATGGTTAAATGCACCGCCAGGATATATATAATTGGGGAAACGATATCCAAGGATGTAGTCACCAGGAGTAACAATAGTAAATTTCATACGCGGATCACGGTTTTCATAAAGTTTAGCCGGATCAACAGGTGAACCATCAATAGTTTCATAAGCAGCAACCAGGTTGTCTGTTGGCACATAACGACTTCCACGTGTAAAACTTCCCGTACCTGTTCCACAATATTGGTCAACAAATGAACCCTGTGAATTTTCACCTGAAATATATTGAACATCAAAAAGGACTTCTTTGTTATTTTCGTTCTCAAGCCTAAACAATCCTGCGTAACTGGGGAACAAGATGTATTTATTAAGTGCATCGATTTGTGTGACCAATTCAAGTACCTTATCATATTTCCCCTGATACAGATACGCCCTCATTTTCATACCCAATGCTGCTCCCTTTGTGGCTCTGCCTACTGCAGGAGCGTCCACTTTGAGTTTACTGATTGCATCGTCATAATCAGCAATTGCCTGGCTCCATGTAGCATCAGCCGTGGCCCTCGGAATGTTTCTGGCCTCTTCAGTCGTAATAGTTGATACAATAATTGGAACACCTCCATAAGATTCTACCAGTAACGAATAAGCAACACCACGTAAAAAATGAGCCTCACCCGTGTATGTAGCTTTCAAGTCATCACTCAACGAAACTTTAGCAATAGCCTCTAACAGATAATTCGAACGGTAAATTATACTGTAACACCTTGTCCAACGGAAAGTTAGTATTTCTGCATCCGAAGTTAAGAGTTGCCCATTCCCAATTCTATCTATAACTCCATTTCCCCAATTAAAGGCATTGGGAGTTGCTCCGTCGAGTGCGCCAAATCCAAACAAACCCTCGTTATAGACCTGTGTCTCACGAAGCTGGCCATAGACGCCATTTAATAGTAATTTTATATCCTTCTCATTTTGAGGGAAGATAGCCGAAGTAATTGAATCTTCAGGGAAAAAACTAAGATATTTATCAGCGCAACTATTCGATGTTATAAGAAGGATAAATATAAAACAACTTGTCAGTATATTTCTAAGTTTCATGGCTTTAAAAATTAAGATTAATACCAAATGAAATGATTCTCGGAACCGGATAAAGATTGTTTCCCGAATTAAATGTATTTCTTTCAGGGTCATAGCCTTCATAATCTTTATTGACCAAAGTGAAGACATTCTGTGCATTCGCATACAGATAAATTTTCTGAAGTGCCAGTTTAGAAGTAAATCTGTTTGGTATGGTATAACCAAGTTGAATATTTTTCAATTTTATAAAACTCATATCATGTACCCAAAAGGAAGACTCTGAATTATCCCATGTGTCATTATATTTTATACTTGGGATATTTGTATTGGTGTTCTGTGGTGTCCACGCATCTCTCCATTTTGTGGATATTACCCTGTTTTCCCAAAATATATGAGTGAAATTGTTTTGTGTATAAGCATTCACTCCGGCAATGCCCTGTATTAACAAACTCAGGTCAAACCCTTTGTATCTAAAATTTGGCGTTAAACCAAAAGTGAATTTAGGAATCGTATTTCCTAAACCCTGTTTATCCTTATAATCCAATTTTCCATCGTTATTGATATCTTCAAATTTCAGGTTCCCCGCTTTAGGCTTGTAGCTGTTGTTAGCCATGTGAGTTGCCGCTTCCTGGTCAGTCTGATAAATACCAACTACTTTATATCCATACAGGCAATTGTAAGAATATCCTTCTCTTATAAGGTATAGCTGATCGGGAGAATCTCCACCATTGAATTTTGTTACCTCATTTTCGATGTAAGTTAGATTAAATCCTATATTAAACCCCAGTTTATCCTTGCTACGCAACTGATTATCATAGTTTATATCGAATTCGAATCCATTGTTCAACATCTCACCGACATTTTGATATGGGGCTGTAAGCCCTCCTAAAATGAGTGGAATCGGTAGCTGAACTATAATATTGGTAGTTGTTTTCTTGAAATAGTCAGCAACAATATTGATTTTGTTTTTCATTAATCCAACATCGAGACCAAAATCCAGTGTTGATGTTGTCTCCCAGGTAATATTCTCATCAATTAAAGATGTGACCGCAGCACCGGGAACAAATGTGCCGGCACTACTGTAGCTTAATGAGTTGTTTTGATCTATTACCGTCAGATAAGGCCAATATCCTGCGATATTTTGATTTCCCAACTGTCCCCATGATCCGCGAAGTTTAAGATTGGAAAACATATCCAAGTCTTTAATGAATTTTTCATCGCTCATTCTCCATCCGGCTGAGAATCCAGGAAAGACGCCCCATCTTGACTCTTGTTTGAAACGAGAGGAGGCATCGGCCCGGATATTTGCTTCAAATAAATACTTGCCCATGAGGGAGTAGTTAATCCGTCCAAAATAGGAAAAAATCTTAACACCATTCATGTTACCATTCCCCTGGATGCCTGATGTCCCTGCATCTACCTGTGTCAAACCTTCTTTTGGAGGACTTGATCTGCGTGCATATGTATTTTTGATTACTGTACTCTCCATTTGCATACCGGCAATCGCGGAAACATCATGAACCTGTCCAAATTTTTTATTGTAATTAAGCGTTGCGAACAGGCTACTGTTGACTGTATTAACATTAGTCCTATTCATTTCAAGGCCTTCCCTGTTGAAATTTTTCGTAATAGTCTCCACACCAGTATCGGTATATCCAAAAACACTCTGATTGTATTTGTCAACCAGATTCCAGTTGCCATTGGATGCGATTGTTGTTTTAAACATCAGATCTTTGTAAAATTTGATTTCAGCTGATGCATTGACAGAAACATAATTCTGTTCCGTTGCCGTTTTTCCATTGGCAGCATCAATCAATGGATTTCTGTTGTCATACAGAAGATTGCCCTTGTCGTCAATGGCCTGCACTGAACCATAACGACCATCTGACGTAAACGGAGCGATAAAAGGCGCTGCACCACTGAGCATATCAAAGACCCGACCCAGAGAACCATAGGTAATATCAGCATATGGTTCTTCAGAAAGCCTTCTGGTATAATTCAAGCGACCGCTTACTTTGAGCCATTTGTTGATATCAGACTCAACATTAGCCCTGATTCCATATCTTTGACTTTTAGTATTTGGAACAATCCCATCCTGGTCAAGGTAATTAAATGAGAGAAATGAGGATGTTTGTGCCGATCCTCCCCTTATCGAAACATTGTGTTCCTGTATGGGGGCTGATTGGAATAATTCTTTGAACCAGTCAGTGTTCGGGTACTTGTATTTATCCGTTCCACTTTCAAATGCAGAAATGAGGGAAGTAGGATAAACTGCACTGGATCCTCCATTGATCAGGGCAATATTTGACAACTTCATGCTTTCTGCACTGTTGGTGATTAGATCATATCTTTTACCTAAGGATTGAACGCCATAATAGGAGTTCAGACTGATTTCCATCTTTTCATTGGTCTTCCCATGTTTGGTTGTAATCAGGATAACCCCGTTTGCAGCTTTGGATCCATAGATGGCAGCACTTGCTGCGTCTTTCAGAACTGACATGCTTTCAATATCACTTGGATTTAGCTGGTCGAAGGTGCCTTCGGTACCGTCAATTATAACAAGAGGATTGGAATTGTTCATGGTCCCCCAGCCCCGGACTCTTATCTGAGCTCCATCTGCTCCAGGCTTACCTGAATTCTGACTAACCCAAACGCCTGTAACATTTCCACTTAACGCCTGAGTTGCATTTGTAATAGGTCTGTTGGCTAATTCGGTATTAAATTTTACAGAGGAAACTGATCCAGTCAGATTTACTTTCTTTTGAGTGCCATAGCCCACGGCCACAACTTCTTCAATTCCAATTGTTTCAGAAACCAATACAACATTTATTACGGATTGGTTTCCAATTGCAATTTCCTGTTTCGTCATCCCCACAAAAGAAACAACCAAAAAACCATTGGCAGGTACATTACTTAATGAAAACATCCCGGCACCATCCGTAATTGTCCCCAAAGTTGTTCCTTTAATCACCACGCTAACTCCAGGTATTGTTTGTCCTATATCATCGGTTACTTTTCCTGCTATTTTTTTGCCAGGTTGCTGTTCGCCCATAAAGGCCGGAGCCAATACAATCTTACGGTCAATCACTGTTATCTCAACATTTTCTCCATCAAAGAGTTTGCTGAGTATATCACTGATTTTTTGATCTTTAACGTTGATATCGATTTTTCGATCTACATTGATCAGTTGGTTGTTGTAGATAAAGAAGAATTCGCTTGAGTTTTCAATGGCTTTGAGCGCCTCTTTGACCGAAGCACTTTTCAAATCAAGTGTTATCCTCGTATTTTGCGAGTAGCTCCCGGTAGCAAATAAGCCTAGAGCTGAGGTAATTAGAAAAAATAGGGTTAGTCTCATAATAAAAAACAGTTGTCTCAGGAAATTCCCAGACGGAACTTCGCTGTCTTTGAATTTTTTTTTCATAAATTTAGTTGATTTTTATTAATAAATTTTTGTTTGCCTGTTATTCAGGCATTCTGAAAATTCAAACAGGGGAGCGCTTCCAACACTTTCCTGTTTTTTTAATTTTTATTCCATAGGCGTGCTGATTTTAAGATGATCTTTCGTTTTGAGTAAGAGTTATCTCCCAGTTTTTTAGCCGGAATAACCTTGTATTGCATTTGTGAGGTAAGATTGAGAATGCTTAAAACCTGTTCCAGCGGTTCGTCAATAAAAGTCCCCGTGAAGCGGTAATTTTCTAATTTCTTGTCGAAAAGCTCAATATCAACATTGTACCAATTCTCCAGTTTCTGAATAACCGTATTGACCGGGTCATTGCAGAAAACTATCTTTCCGTCAGTCCAGGCTGTATATTTGGTTAAATCACTTTCTTCTTTCCACTGTATTTTGTTTTCTGATTGTTTGAAAAACGCAACCTGGTTGGGTTTCATCTCCATCAGGTCAGAAATTTTATCGTTGCTTGTTTGTTGCAACAAAATCTTTCCTTCAACCAAGGCAATGGTAATTGCAGCATTTCCGGGATACGCATCCACATTAAAGGTGGTTCCAAGAACCCTGACCTGAAGCTTGTTAATATCGACAATAAATGGCTGTTGAGCATTCTTAGCCACTTTAAAATTTCCCTCACCCGACAGATATACAAGACGGGTTTTGCTGTTGTCAAAAGTAGTCGGAAACTTTAGCGTACTTCCGGAATTCAGGCTAACCATGGTTCCATCCGGTAGTTCCAGGCGTGTTTGTGTACCAAACGCTGCCCTTACTTCCTGGAATACCACAACTTCCTTCTTCAATGAGGCCACCGGCTTTACCACCAGTTGGTAAGTTGAGGCAAATATTACGGACAGAACCAATACCGCCGCGATCTGACGCATCAGGTTCATCCACTTGACCTCACGATTCCTAATTCCAGCTTTCTGACGGGTAATTTCGAGCGATCCGGAAAGATCGATCTGGGAGGGAAGCGCCAAACGATTGGAATGTTTCCAAATCTCTGCAAAATCCTGGTAAGCTGAGAGATTTGATTTTTCAGCTGCTTTCCAGGTATTTAATAGGAGCGTCTCTTCTTCTGTTAATTCGCTCGAGAATGACCTGGCAATCAAATCATATATGTCATCGTGTTGGGGATCCATTTATCTGTTCTTTTATGAATGACAAATGAAGAGGGGGGATACCCTACATGGGGAAATGAGATATGAGATATGAGAGATGAGAGATGAGATAAGAGTGTTAATGCCTAAAATTGATGCTGATTGCAAATTAGCGCCAGCGGGTTTTATAATAGAAATCCGAACAACCAAAGTGGGATTTTCCTTTCGTCCTTAAATTCTATGTCATCAGCGGCAATAAAAGCATTCTCCAAGAAAAAAGCCGGTTAGTTTGTTAAAAAACCGATGTAATTTTCAGAAGTTATTACTTCAAAACGGTGATTGGGATAAGCCTCCACGAAAGACCCTGGAATTTTGGCCTGTCGTTTTGGATTCCATTTAAACTCATAAGCGTACAAAACTCCATCCTTCTCTTCCAACAAATCTATTTCCTGCTGAGTTTGGGTGCGCCAAAAATAGATTTTTCTAAAATCCCTCGAATAGGAATTTTGTTTTACCCTTTCACTTATCATAAAATTCTCCCACAAGGCACCCACATCCTGTCTCAACGCTAGAGGGGCAAAATTATTCAGTATCGCATTCCGTACCCCGTTGTCATAGAAGAAAATTTTTCGGGTTCGCTTCAGTTCATTTCTCAAATTACGGCTAAATGAACTAAGACGGAATACCACAAAACATTTCTCCAGCAATTCAATATACTTTTCTACTGTTCCTTTATCTACCCCAATCAGCTGACTCAGTTCGTTATAGGAGACCTCTTGTCCGAGCTGTAAAGCCAGTCCGGTTAATAGTTTATTCAGTATTTCAGGCTTTCGAATATTTTGAAACGCCAAAATATCTTTGAACAAATAGCTGTTTGTCAATTCCAGCAAATACTCTTGCTCGTTACCCGGGTTGTTTACAATATCCGGATAGAGTCCATAAATTATTCGTCTTTCCAACAATCTCTGCTCTTCCGTCTTACCATGCTGTAACACCAATTCCTTTATGGATATTGGGTACATGTTGAATTCAAATTTCCGGCCCGTCAGCGGCTCATTGATCTTGTTCGAAAGTTCAAATGATGATGACCCCGTGGCTATAATTTGTACATCTTTGATATTATCGGCCATCAGTTTAAGCGTATCCCCAATATGAAAAACTTTCTGGGCCTCATCGATCATTACAATTCGATGGTTGCCAATCATAGCTTTTAATTGAGTGGAAGTAACATTTTCCAGCATCAAACGCATATCCGGCTCATCGCAGTTAATAAACAGGGTTGGTTGAGATGACTCTTTTTGTATTTCCCGCAGCAGCGTTGATTTGCCAACTTGCCTGGGTCCAATTAAAATAATCACTTTCCCCTTTCCAATCCGACTGGACAATTGTTCTTTGAGAATCCGTTTAATCATGGTCATCGATTTGGCTGTAAAAATAGCAAATTATTCTCTAATCCCCAAATACGGTCATATATTGGGATTATAATCGCTGTAATTGACTTAATATAGTGATTTTTACACGTTATTTCATTTAGGACGGCTACCGCTAATACCAGCCAAAGCAACTTTGCCAACTTTAATTATCGCAAAAGTATCGTATGCTTTGATTTGCCAATCTTCGCCGAAGGTAAATACTCGGAAAGCGAAATACGCAACGACTTTAACGCTCTACCCATCAATGCCTCCACACCTTTCACAGAAATATCCATCTTTAGTGCAATTTCCTTGCTGGTGAGATTCTCGAAACGGCTGTATTCAAAGGCTGTCTTACATCTATCAGAAAGCAATGAGAGCGCAATAATAAGATGTTCTTCAAAGGAATCTGCATCGACTTGATTATCAGTTGTATTGCCCATCTGCGAATCAACCGGAATATCTGAAAGTTGGTTGTTCCGTTTTTCCCTTTTGATATAATTAAGGGAATGGTTTCTGGTCATTGCTGTCAAGTAAGGCAACAAACGATCAATATGGTACAAAGCAGCCCGATTTTCCCATAATTTCACAAAAACATCCTGAACAAGGCTATGAGCCGCATCCTCATCATGAACAATAGAAAAGGCAAATCGACACAGATTGGGATAATGATCCTTGAAAATTTGATCAAATGCCCTTGTATTTCCTGATTTTAACTCTTCACAGAGAAAACTGTCCAAGCAGAGCTGCTTGTTCATTTCTTTAATAAATTAGTTTGGACTACTAAACAAATATAACATTATGTTTTTAATTGCAAAAAAGAATCGTGCGATTTTAAAAAAGTGCCTAAACCATTGGAAAATCTTCTCGCAAACCAATTCTATTCTTATCTTTGGCACCGTCAAAAATCTACAAAAATCGCATCTGGCTTGTCTGAATGGTGTTTTATTGACATATTGATATCATAATCTGACATTCCAGGGAGTTAACCTGTTTAATATGAACAAGAAACGTATTATGATCGTATCGGGTGTTACCTTAACACTTCTACTGATCATTTTCTTTAATCTGATCCGAAAATCCGGTGAAGAGGAAATTACCTGTACCGTAAAGAAAGGCGCCATTGAGGTGAAGGTTCATACTTCGGGGCAACTGGAAGCTGAAAAGTCAGAAAATATTGTGCTGCCGAATGTATTGTCAACCCAGAATGTGCGCGTTTATGAGATAAAAATCACGGACCTGATTGAAGAAGGCTCTGTCGTTGATTCCGGTCAGTACATTGCCACACTGGATCACAAGGTTGTGGAGGAAATCCTTACGCAGGCCAGACTTGAACTGGAGGCTTCCATGACCATCTTCGAAGACGCCAAGCTCGACTCCAACCTGAGTCTGAGTAACTACCGTGATCTCATCACCAATTCAAAATCCGATGTAGAGGAACGTAAAATCGTGCTGGCTGAATCGGTTTATGAATCTCCTTCCGTGATTAAGCGGGCCGAAATGGATGTGGCAAAGGTTGAAAGGAAACTGGAACAAGACATCAGAGGGCTGGCCATGCGCCAACGTCAGCTGAACTCTCAGATGGGGAGACGTGGCATTGACCTGGACCTTAAGGAAAAGCGTGTAAATGATCTGACGAAAGTTCTGGAGGCACTTGTCATTAAGGCTCCTAAACCAGGAATGGTGATCTATGCCCGCGACCGTTTTGGTATAAAAATCCAGATAGGGTCTATCCTGACACCCTGGAG
>Ga0209125_1003379_pt1 | contig 11037 bp, 8 predicted proteins | sample BarGraIncub1131A_FD_184503 | JGI IMG/M metagenome (GOLD analysis project Ga0209125, IMG submission 184503) | Arctic peat soil microbial communities from Barrow, Alaska - Barrow Graham LP Incubations 11-31A (SPAdes) (version 2) | ecosystem: Environmental > Terrestrial > Soil > Wetlands > Peat... | reverse complement strand
ACCACGGCATTGTCGACGGTAAGGAAAAACTAACAACCCGGATCTATAACGATGTGAGATCCGCCGCCACCGACCAGGATGCCTACGACATGGCCCTGATCATTGCCGGGCTCCAGGAACCGGTATTAGAAGAAGTCATCCTGTACGATTTATCCCTGATGATTTCCATCTAACCACTGATTGAAAACTTAGAGAAAGGAGGTTTTAAAATGGCAGCAAACACTGTATTACAACTCAGCTTTAAACGGGCTGACCTGAAGGTCACCACCATATCCATCACCGACCCCAAAGTCGGGATCACTGTGGCTGAAGTCAACACCGCCATGGCGGCGATGATTGCAAAGAACGTCTTCGCACCTGCCGGCTCGTCCCTTGAAGCGAAAATCCGGGCAGAACTGGTTATCATTGATAAAACACCCTTTGCTATGAGCTAGGGCATTCCGGGGAGGGAAACCTCCCTATTTTTATATAAAATTTTGAAAGGAAGACCCCTATGAAACCATTGATCAAAAAAGTTCAGCAAGCCCTTTTAGAACGGGGATACGACCCGGGAAAAATTGACGGCATCGACGGCCCTAAAACTAAAAAAGCCATTATGGCATTCCAAACCAACAGCGGTTTAGACCCGGACGGTCTGGTGGGGCCTCTCACCAAAAACCGGCTTTTCGCCGAAACACTCAGCGTCATTTCCTTTGACAGTGACGGCTCCACCGACCACTTTGCCCGTAACGAATTTGCCTGTGATTGCGGCGGAGAATACTGCAACGGTTTCCCGGAGGAAATGAATCTTGGCCTGCTCCTGAAACTGGAAGCCCTGCGAAACGCCCTGAATACCGAAGTGATCATCACCTCCGGGGTGCGATGCTCCACCAGAAATACCGAAGTCGGCGGCGTTCCCAATTCCCAGCACCTCTTTGGCCAGGCCGCGGATCTCTATGCCCCGGGTATCCCCATTGAAACCGTGGCCGCCATCGGAGAAAGCTTTGGCCTTTACGCCATCGTCTATCCAGACCAGGGCTTTGTCCATCTGGCCATTTGATCGGCGTCACTACTGTGCGCTACCCCGTAGGGGCGAGGGTCTGACCCCTTGGTCATTATTATTCGCCCGAAACGTTAATCTTAAAACAAAAATTGTCGGGCAGGATGACATCCCGAAATGTCCCCCGTCATCTGAAGGAAACATAAACAAAAGAGGAGGTGAAAAACATAAAACTATTAAGCGAACTGTCCCTATGGTTTGCCATCATCGGCGGGATTCTCGGCCAGATCCTCGGAGGCTGGGACGGCTTTCTAATATGCCTCACCGTCTTTGTGGTCATTGACTACCTGACCGGAGTTCTGGCCGCGGCTCAGCAGGGAAAGCTTTCCAGTGCCCAGGGTTTCAAAGGGATTCTCAAAAAAATCCTCATCTTTCTGGTGGTGGGCATGGGGCACCTCCTGGACCAATCCCTTCTGGGAGGTACCGGTGAACCCCTGAGATCTGCCATGATTTTCTTCTATCTCTCCAATGAAGGTCTGAGCATTATCGAGAATATAGGAACACTGGGAGTCCCCATTCCCAAGCGGCTGAGGAAACTGGTGGAGAAACTGGGTGAGGAGGACTTGTGAGGGAAAAAGATAGAAAGCAACGATAATAAAGTCGTTGCTTTTTTTGCGTGATAAATACAGCATTTACGGTTTTTATTGTCTTATAAAAGTAAATTATTTTTGCAGAACCTATTTAATTTCAATATAAGTGAAATATTTTAATTTAAATTGAGATTTTAATTGCATGGGTATGAAAAAAGTTGTAAAATTCTCTTATAAGCGTAAATTTTATAAGATTGGGTTATTGAAATTATTGCATATAGAAAGGTCTTGGAAAAAGGCCTCTCTGACGAAATAAGTGTATGCACTTAGATAAGTTGGTCTTCAAAATATCAGAATCAATCGATTAATAAGCAACGGATTTAAAAACTTAACAATAAAAATTTTAAACACAGGTGACAGCAATGAATAAAACTCTAAGTTTTTACAACAACTCCGCCAAGTCCTTTATTGAGAAGACAATTGATCAGGATTTAAGTGACCTGCGTCAGCGGTTTCTCAGACTCCTACCGACCTCAGCCCATATTCTTGATTTAGGTTGCGGTCACGGCCGAGATTCAAAGGCATTTCTTGATAAAGGCTATTTCATCACTGCCATGGATGGTTCCAAAACCTGTTGCAGGTTCGCCGGGGACTATATCGGACAGGAAGTTCTCTGCAGAACTTTTGAGGAACTGGATTACAACCAAGAATTTGATGGGGTCTGGGCCTGCGCTTCACTACTGCATGTCCCCTATGGGGAACTCACTGAGATCTTTATAAAAATTGCACAGGCACTGAAACCCGTCGGCATTTTGTATGCTTCCTTTAAATACGGTGATTTTGAAGGGGAGCGAAATGGTCGGTATTTTACTGATCTAACCGACGAACGATTGAAGGTTTTACTTGAGCCAGTTGAAGGTCTTGAAATAATAGAGACCTTTGTGACTCAGGACGTACGAGATGATCGGGATGGCCAAAAATGGCTGAATACGATTATAAATAAACAAATACAAACAAGAATTTGAGGGAATATGAAGCAGAATTTTTTCGACTATATTGGAGATAAAGAAAGTTTAGCAAATTATCAGAAGTCCTATAAATTAGTTTTCTTAAAAGCAATATTTGAGAATATGGATGAAGAAGGTAAGGTTTCAGCAGCTAAAGTAGGGGATGTCTTCAAAAGATATTATGAAGTTCGAGTAGACAATGGAAAAGAACCAGACTTTGATGTTGACCCAAGAATTCGTAATGTTAAAGAATCCACACTAATTCAGATACTTGCGGTAATAAAAGATAATCCCTATCGCGTAATCAATGTAAAAGGCTTTATCTCGATTAAAAAAATCAATGATGAAGACTATTTTTGTTTGAATCCAGAATTGGTTAGCGAGTTGAGTGAAAACGATATTCGCGAGTTGCAGGAGAACCTAGATTATAAACTAAAGAAATACTTCAAACTTCGTGATGAGTCACTAACCCTTTACGAAGGGTTAAATACCATGTTGGAAAACTATGCAAGAGCAAAAAATACAGAACCATTCACAAAAAATCCATTGGGTGATTTAATGCGAAAACAAATACCAAAAGCAATTGAAACATTGCCCTTTTTTGATGTTGAAAAATATAAAGTGAAGGGAAGTATTGGACAGGGCAATTGGGTTGAATCTCCTTGGATTGCAATTTTTGATACACGTATTACAACATCGGCTCAGAGCGGCATATATATTGTGTATCACTTTTCTAGTGATGGTGAAAGACTTTATCTAACATTAATGCAAGGTGTTACAGCACTAAAGAATCAATATAAATCGAAGGGTGCATTACAAAAATTACATGAAATTGGCGATGTCATCAGGAGACAAATCAACCCGCGTAGCTTCAAAACAGATAATAAGCTTCTAACGGGCGATGACTTTTTTTCAGCAGGGACGATTTTTTATAAACCTTACGATAAAGATAATCTTCCAGATAATTCAAAACTCGAAAAAGACCTAGAGGAATGTTTAGCACTGTATCAAGATTACTTCACTGTTTATCAAAAACAACCCCCGATAATCCCAGTTGTCGTCATTGATCCCCTCGAATTATCAGTAAGCGATGAACTGGCCCGAATTGGCGACTATATTAAGTCTAGAGGCTTTTCGTATGAAGACGGCATGATCGAAAATTTCTACCTCAGTCTAAAAACAAAGCCGTTCGTCATATTAGCAGGCACCTCGGGAACAGGGAAAACCAAACTAGTTAAATTGTTCGGAGAAGCCATTGGTGCAACCCGGGAAAACAATCGGTATTTGATGGTACCGGTTCGTCCGGATTGGTCCGATTCATCTGACTTATTAGGCTATCTGGATTTAAATGGCAAATTTGTGCCAGGGTCTATCACCGATTTTATCGGTTCAGCCATGAACGATTTAGACAAGCCCCATATTCTTTGCCTAGATGAAATGAATCTAGCTCGAGTGGAATATTATTTCAGCGATTTCCTTTCAGTTATGGAAACCAGAGAAAAAAATAATGATCGCCTGAAATCAGCCGAATTGTTAAACACCAATCTATTTGGCCAAGATGAAGCCTCTCGCAGTAAATACGAAGGGTTATACATACCAGAAAATCTATACATTATTGGAACTGTCAATATGGATGAAACGACCTTTCCCTTTAGTAAAAAGGTCCTTGATCGCGCCAACACCATTGAATTATCCTATGTCGATTTGGATTTGATCTTAGGTCAAAACATAACCCCAGAGGTAAGCAATGTTGCCAATGCGTTCCTAAAGACCGAATACCTCTATCTCAATGAATGCCTGGAATGTGAAGATATTTTACTGGAGACAATCTCCACCCTCAAACAGATCAATGAGGTATTAAGTGCGGGGTTTGCCCAATTTGGTTATCGGGTTCGCGATGAGGTCTGTTTTTATATAGTCAATCATCAGAAAAACGACATTCTGGATCAAAATACGGCAATGGACTATTGCATCCTCCAAAAGATCCTGCCACGTATCCAAGGCAGCAGCATGAGCATAAAGGGCGTGATGATTTCACTGTTTGGCATCTGTGCAGGCAGCTCAGCAAATCTATTTAATGATGATAGCATGCAAGTAAGTGAAAGAATGTTTGATTACTTAAAAGATAAAAACATATTTTATAAAAAAAGCGCAGCGAAAATTGCCTTTATGACCCAGCGGTTAGAGGAAGATGGTTTTACATCTTACTGGTTATAACAATGGATCTGCTGTCATTATCGACTCAAAACCTAAGAGTAACGATGCGCGGGAACCCAGGAAGCGGTTTGTTTCATAATAGCAAAGGGATTGATGATGCTAGTATCCGAGCCTATGCCCAGGATGATTTGGAACTCTTTTATAATGGCGGCAGTAAAGAAGAAACCGCTAGCATTATAGGCAGACAGTATCATCTTTTGACCACCCAGCCCTTATTTTTTGAGTATCAAAGTTACGAAATCATCATCGAAAACGAATCCGGTAAAGTTCTGGAGTTCTGGCATCAAAGCCCGCTAATACGCGATAAGATCAAACCCATTGGCCAATCCGGCAAACTTTTCACTGGAGTTATCAATTTTTCCGGAGAGATTGGTTACAGTGATTTCGAAATTCTTCTGGATGGTAAACGTTATCTCAAATTTACCATTGAAGTTTTTCCAACCAAGATCAGTTATCGAAAAGATTATAACGCACTCATGCTGGATGTGACCAATGAAGTTTATGAATTAGCTTTTGATTTTATAAAGCGAACCTATCAAGGCGCAGACCTCAACCATAAACAAAATCAAAACGCCACGGTTTTCTATAGTATTCTCAAACAGCTCTATGATCCATTTATTCAGGCCCTGGACCAATTAATTATGAAGCCCCACCATCAGCTTCAAAAGGTGAGTGAGGTCTTACCAGCCAATAAAGTCAAACGAACCAATCGCGACACCTTAAAATGGCTGCGTAAAAATCAAAAAGAAATCATACGTAAAGATGATGGCTATCTAATAAATAGGGCCTTGTCAGTGAAAAAAGAAATCACCTACGACACCATGGAAAATCGGTTTGTTAAGTTTATTGTGTCCTCCGTTCGCAGTCGCATCGTTAACGTTAAGAATCATTATGACAAGCTGACCCGAGAAACGGATACCAGCTTATTGGATTCTCTCCAGCGAATGATTAGGGGCCTCGATGCACGGTTGCATGCTGCTTTTTTAACAGGCATCGGAGAATTTGATAGTCGATCAAGCATGTCATTGGTTTTTATGATGGCTCCAGCCTACCGCAGTTTATATCATTACTATTTGATGCTTAATCAAGGCTTGACGTTAACCGGTGATTTATTCCAGATTTCCACCAAAGATTTGCCGGCCCTTTATGAATATTGGTGCTTCATTAAGCTAAATGCCATCTTGAAAAACAAGTACAATCTAAAGGCCCAAAATATTATCAAGGTTCAGAAAAATCGTCTATTTGTCACCTTGAAGAAAGGCGCCGAGTCAAAGGTTCGCTATATCAACCCATACAATGGGGAAGAGATGATCCTGGCCTATAACCCTCAAAAAAAGGCTTTGCCCACTGTGACCCAGAAACCGGATAACGTGCTGACACTCAAGAAAAAAGAAAACGGATTGGAATACAAGTATATTTTTGATGCAAAATACCGGATCAACCCGGCATTGGCAGGAACCATGTACCAGCAGGTTTATGGAAAACCAGGTCCCCAGGAGGATGACATCAACACCATGCATCGCTATCGGGATGCCCTGGTTTATGACACCACCGGTACCCATCAATATCAGCAGGGAATGTTTGGGGCATATATTCTCTTTCCTTATAATAACGAGGCAGAGTACCAGAACCATCGTTTCTATAAAAGCATTGAGACGGTCAACATTGGAGGATTGCCCTTTCTGCCATCTGCAACCACCTTGGTAGAAAAACAATTGGAGGAACTCATCGATGAATCTGCAGAATCTGCTTTTGAACGGGCTTTGCTGCCAGTAGGTATTGAAAGCAAGTTGAAGCAAGTGAATTTCAGCCAGCGGGATGTGATGGTTGGAGTGGTAAAAGATGTGAAGCAATTAGCGGCAAATCTGACCCATCGTTTTTACCATATACCTAAGAAAAGCGTGGCAGATAATCGATTCCCAATTCATACGATCGCATTGTATCAGCCAATTAAAGCCTTTGGCAAAGAGCATTCCGGGATTTGGTATTACGGGGAAGTCGTCACCTATGAAACTATGAAACGTAAGGGAATTACAGAAATTCCGTCAAAACGAAATTCAGACGAAGTCTACTATAAATTTATGGTAAGAGAATGGTTGCAACTGCCAAAGCGCATCAAACCCAAAGAAATTGGGCCCATTGTGAATACCTATACCAACTTATATTTGTTAGAGAACTCAGAGTATATACCAGAGCTTTATATTAAATCTGAAGAGGAATACCGATTGTACTACGAACTAAAACGGATTGCCGATATTTCCATACAAGAGAAAAATAATGAAGTTCAGGGGTTTTTGTTTGGGGATAATAACATTGTTATACGGGATGGGAAGATTTATATATTTGCTGGGGATGGCAGAGAGTTGGTGTTTGAGGTGGCGGAGTTTGTTAGGAAGCCGCGGGAAGTGCTAAGTAGATTTATGTATTTATTTCTTAATAAGGTAAAAATTTAGCTTATGTTTTAAGAAGTTAAACCATAACCATTGGGCCAGGTCAAAAACATAAAAGAAAAAATGTGTACAGGAGAGAAAATGAGAATAACAATTTGTCATTTAAGTGACATTCATTTTAGCAAAAGTGAAAATAGTGTTATCGAAAAAACATTGAATTTGGTTAATGCTATTTTAGAAAATGCTTTAAGAGAAGAAGAGATTATCTTCTTAATAACTGGCGATATTGCTTCAAGTGGAAAACAAGAAGAATATTACGTGGCATTGGACTTTTTTTTGAGGATTCGTGATAAATTAAAAGCAGAAAAAAATATTACATCATATTTCTTTTTTACGCCTGGGAATCATGATTGTGATTTTTCAAATGAAGGTTTGAACTTTGATGATGAAATAAGAAGAGAAAGATCTTTTAGCCAAAGAAATGATCTAAAAGACAATGAAATGCTACATTTTGAAGAATCTTTATGTGAAAAACAGAATGCATACAACGAGTTTGTAGCAATGTTGAATTTTGGGTTTGATCAGGAAGCAGATAAGATTTTAGTAAGTAAAACAGCATTAGTGTGGAAATATCAAATTAATATAAATAATTATCAAATTAATATTAATTCTCTAAATTCAGCTTGGTTATCACAGAAAGAAGAAAAGCCGGGCAAAATGTTTTTTCCCAAAAAAGAATATTTAAGGTTGATAAAGAAACAAGGTTTAAATATTTCAATGTATCATCATCCAACAAATTGGATGCAACCAGACGAAAGAAATAATTTTCATGAATGGGTAATGAAACAATCAGATATTGTTTATGTAGGGCATGAACATATTGGGAAAAATGAATATACTGTAACTAGAGATACAGAATACCACACTCAATACGGTGAAGTATTGCAGGATCCACTTGATAATCAGCAAAGTAGTTTTATTATAAATTATATTGAGAACACCAGTTTTCAAACACATGTATATATTTGGAATAAAGAATTGGAATTATACAAAAATGAAAAGCAATTCAACAAAAATTTTACTGAAGTGGTTTATAAAAATGCTAATTATTTGCCTGAGTATATTAACTATTTAAATTCATTTGATATGCAAATATATCATCCTAAAATATCGAAGATACAATTAAAAGATTTGTTTATCTATCCAGACATTGAAGTATATAATGAAAAAATGGATGTTCTTGATCGGACTAAAGATGCGATTACTATAAAGGGTGAGCGCTTGATCAGTTTTATTCTTGATAACAAACGCGTGGCATTTTCTGGTAAATCGAAGACGGGTAAGACTGCAATAGCAAAATCAATTGCAATAGATATGATGGAAAATGATAAATTGTCGATTATTATTGATTGCAAAAATCTTACATCAGTTTTAGAAAAAAACATTGTATTGATTGAAGAAAGAGAAATTATAAGAGCATATGGGAAAAATAAACTAGATTTTTATAAACAATTGCCAATGGATAAAAAGATTTTGCTTTTAGATAATTTAGATAGAATAAAGTCTGAAAATAACAGGAAAATTTTATTAGAGTATTTTGATAATTTTTATGAATATATTATTACATTCTCAAGCACAAAGTATGAATTGAAAATCTTGGAGGATACATTTAGAAAATACCGTGTAGAATTTATACAGTGTGGAATATGTGAGTTAGGTCACAAAAAGAGAAATAAGTTGATAAAAAAATGGTATTCGCTGTCAGAACGTGATGATTTGTCAACAGATGAAGATAAAAAAAATAAAATTGATGAAGCTACAGAGACAATAAATACATTACGTGGTAGTGGTTATATGCCTTGCATCCCACCACATGTATTAATAATTCTACAACAATTAGATTATGAAACAGAAAAAAATCAAGATAGAAGCAATTATGGGAACATGTATGAATTTCTTATAAAAAAATCAATTCTTGAAATGAAAAAAAGAAATCAACACATTCATGATGACATTGCAACAGGTATATTAATAACTGTTGCAAGTTATATGCTTGAAAACAACAATAAGTTTATTACAAAACAAGAATTTTTTAATTTAGTAAAAGGATATAATGAGCTATATACAACAGATGCTAATGCAATAAATTATTTAAGTGAATTTGAAAAGTCGGAATTATTAGAAAATGATAATGAACAAATTCAATTCGTATATTCGTATATTCATTATTATTTTACTGCAAAATATTTAGAAATAAATATTCAGGAAGAATGGTGCAGAAAAAAAGTAGTGGAGATGGCACATAATTTATTTGATGAAGAGAGTGGTGATATTATGATTTTTCTATGTCACTTGTCAAAAGACACTTTTATTATACAGAGTTTGTTAGATAATGCAAAATCATTGTTTAAGGATATCAAGGAATTTAGCTTTACAACGCATAAACAAATAAAAATTTCTTTCGATGAATACATTGATACTAATATTGTACCTGAATTGTACATTGAAGAGAGAAAAGATAAATTATTAGATGAAAAAGATAAGTTTGAAGAAAAATCTATTATTAAGAAAAAAGGCAAAATAAAAAATCCTGATTCATCTCATGAATCAGAGAAGATGCAAGAATTGGATAATGCGTTTAAAACCATTGAAGTCATGGGTCAAATATTGAAAAATTATCCTGGCTCAATAATAGGAGTTACGAAAAATGAGCTACTGAATAATATCCATAATTTGGGGATGAGAACACTTACATTCACTAGTGATATTCTATATGGTGCTATTGAGAAATTATTTGATAATTTGCTTGAAAATAATGTAGAAGAAGAGTTTCAGGAATATAATTCAATTAATGTAGAACAAGTAGAGAGTGATAATAAAGCATTCATAGAGAAAATAAATGAACATATGGACAATTTGTTTGGCATGCTTACATATGGAATGTTACGACAATTATCAAATTCTATTTCAAATCAAGCTCTAAAGGTTTTGATTAATAATTCGGTTTTAGAGAAAGAATTATCATATGAATTAACTAAATTCTCCTTATATTTAAATGAATTTGGAATAATTCAGAGTGACGTTATATTATCGCGATATGATAAATTAATTAAAGAAGACCGTCTATTTGCAGCAAAGTTATTGAGGTTAATGGTATTTGAACATTATTATAGGTTTGGATCTACTGATTATAAAAAAAGACAAATGATATGGGATAAAATGAACTTTAATGAGATGCAAAAGACATTAGCTTTGGTGAGCAATGCAAAATAGTTATGAAGAGAAAAACTGAGATTACTTATATTTATATAATAAATTATTTTGAGAACATTTACTATGCACATTATTTTAAATTAGAAAATATCAGCTGTTTTTTAAGCTGGCCGTGCCTGCCCCTTAACATATTAAAAATCCATTACATGAGAGCTCGGAGAGGCGGTTCTGTTGTGCCGATTCCATTCGTTAGAACACGAAATAACCGTCCCTTCATGCTAAAAGAACCGTCTCTTCATGCCAAAGTGATTTAAACCACATCAGAGATTGAAAAGTCAATAATTAGAATTTATTCATTTTGATAAAAGATGAAAAGGAGCACATATGTCTCTATTCAACAAACTCAACACCCCCATCTTCCTGAAAGAAGAAAGCGACACCACCCAATACATCAGCCGTTTAAAAGAACTCCAGGACAAAGCCACAGGGAAAGTCAAGGATGACATCAGCCGGGAAATCAATCTGGCCAATTAGCCTCGGTGCCTGACACCAATTTATATTTTTTATTGGTTAGCATCTGTGAAATTATTTCAAATAATATCAATTAGACTGATCAATTAAAAACCAAGAGATATAATCAC
>Ga0209125_1003376_pt1 | contig 11042 bp, 6 predicted proteins | sample BarGraIncub1131A_FD_184503 | JGI IMG/M metagenome (GOLD analysis project Ga0209125, IMG submission 184503) | Arctic peat soil microbial communities from Barrow, Alaska - Barrow Graham LP Incubations 11-31A (SPAdes) (version 2) | ecosystem: Environmental > Terrestrial > Soil > Wetlands > Peat... | reverse complement strand
CCTGTGATAGTGCCCGGGCAGTCAGCTCTTGCGTCATGCGCTCGGACATCGCGTATCCCACGATTTCACAGGTGAAGACATCCTTGACTCCTGCAAGGTATAGCCAGCCTTCAGCAGTAGGGATGTACAACATTCGTGTCACCAGATATCAAGTAGCCGGGACAGCCACGGGTATGGACTCCCCAAGCGGAAGTCTCGCATCCAGATCCAGCTCAAAAATGCCGTATGGGTTTATGTGATGGTAGACAAGCGGGCTTATCGAAAAGCTCACGAAACGGAAAAAATCGTACGCTAAGCAAACAGGCCCTTTATCGCAAGTAGGGCGGGCCTGTTTTTTTGGCAATCTGTTGAAGTTTTATGATGCCCTTCGTGTCATGACAATCAACGTTGACTGATATGACACGGGGGCGGGAATGTCAAGCCACTTTGCAGCGAGAGGCGTGGGGGAGCAGTGGACACCGACTGTAGTCAAGAAGCCCAGGGCATAGGGGGATTGTTGAAGTTAGCGTGAGCCTCAAATTTCTATCCTGAATTCAGCGCCATCGCCGGCATTGCGCACGCTCAACCTGCCGTTCATGTGCTCCTCGATGATGCTCTTGGACATGTAGAGGCCGATTCCCGTGCCTTTGTCCGGACCCTTGGTGGTAAAATACGGATCGAATACCTTGCCCATGATCCCTTCGGGGATGCCTCCGGCGTTGTCGCTGACGGTCACGACGACCTTGCCGCCTTCAATCCACGATCTGATGGTGATGGCCGGCTTGTCGGCATTCCGTTCCAAAAGCGCGTCTCTGGCGTTGTTGACAATGTTAAGAAGAACCTGTGCAAATTCGTTCGGGTATGCGTTGATGGAAATATCATCAGTTACTTCAATTTCGATCCTGATTCCACTCGCTTTTAACCCTGCCTCTAAGAGGGACATGGTTTTTTCAATCACCTCATGTACGTTGAAGTTCACCATTACTTTGTCAGTTTGGAAAAAATTCCTGAAATCGTCGATTGTCTTAGACATCTGCTGAATCATTTCCATTATTTTTCTGACCTTGGCATCGAGGTATTCGGCGTTGAACTCACCCTGTTTATAGATCACCGGCAGCTCCTGGGCAATGAGTCCCAGCATGTTGAGAGGTTGCCGCCACTGGTGAGAGATATTGCCGATCATCTCCCCCATGACGGCCTGCCTCCCCTGGATGATCAGCATCTTGTTCTTTTCGTGCAAATCCTCCACAGCCTCATTGATGCGCTGTTCCAGGGTTTCGTTGAGCTGGCGATATTTCTGCTCGCTCTCTCGCAGCGCCTCCTCCACCAGCTTGCGCTCGGTGATGTCGGTGTGGGCATCTACCATCACTTTTCCGTATTCCGGATGGTCAAACAACGAGACATGGATTTTGCACCAGAAATGCGTTCCATCCTTCTTGATGCTCTTGATTTCTCCGTGCCATTCTCCGTCCGCAAGGAGGACGTCGACAATTGATATCCTGGTCTCGGTCGGCGTCTTTTCGGTCGGGGCGTTGACATTATCGACATGCATTCCGACCATCTCGCCGCAACCATAACCGAACATTTTCTCACATTTGTAATTAGTCCATTTGATGATATTGTCGTCAACGCCGATAAGGACGATGCCTTCCGCAACGGTTTCCATAATAGCAGCACTGAGCCGTAGCGCCTCCTCTGCCTGCTTGCGGGCGGCGCGGGCGCGCAGGGCCGTGACCCCGAATGCCAGATCGCCCGACAGTTCTTCCAGGAGCCGTATTTCGTCCGGGGGAAAGGCATTTGGCAACGCGGCATAGATGCTGAGGACACCGAAATTGTTTCCGCTTTCGTCTTCCAGTGGGAGGGCGATACTAGAGTGATAGCCGCGCTGCAAGGCACTGTCGCACCAGGGGGCTATGGGATTCGTTGAAAAATCCAGGTTGCAGACGGTTTTGCCGGTTCGTACCGCAGTCCCGCTGGGGTTGCGTCCGCGTTCCCCGTCGGCCCAGGTAATGTCGGCCTCGACGAGATAGCCATCCTCGAACCCGGCCCAGGCACCGGGGCGTATGGTCTTGGCGTCATCGTTTTCGGCATATCCCACCCAGGCCATGCGGTAGCCTGCCTCGTCACAGATGATGCGGCAGATCTCGCTGATCAGGGACTGCTCGTCCTGAGACCGGACCATAACCTGATTGCAGCTGCAGATGGCTTGCAGTTCGCGATTCAACCGATACAGCACCTCCTCGGTTCGCTTGCGCTCGGTGATGTCATGTGCCGCCCCAACCAGGTGCGCGCACTTGCCCTTGTCATCAAAGACCGGTGCAATGCTGACCTCGGCAGTCAGCCGCCCGGCGGGGTAATCGGCAACCTCTTCCCAGCGGACGAGGGCATGTTCTTTGATCGACTGTCGGTTCTTTTCCAGAAACATCGTCAGGGACGGCTCTGGAATGACCTCGTTCACCGTTTTGCCGACCACCGCTTCGGATCTCAGCCCGGTAACCCTCAGAAAAGCCGGATTGACGGAAATGAAACGGAATTGCCCTTCGGGCTCGACCGCCAGATGGAAAATACTATCTCCGACAGTATTGTAGATCGAGACAAGGCGCAGTTCGTTTTCGCGCAACGCCTCCTCGTTTCGTTTGAGTTCAACCAGCATCCCGATGAAATTGGCCGAAACCTGCAACCGCTCCTTGGCCATCTCAATGATAAAGGGCGGGCGGGTGTTGTAGGCTCTGGCCTCCCGGAGGAGTTCCTCATAATCCAACTCGTAGGAATCGGCGATGGATCGCAGTTTTTCAAGATCCTTCGGCGGATCTCCATAACCAAAATTTATGGCCCCGATGACTTCTTCCCCAACGAAGATAGGCACGGCATAGAGCCGGATTCCGCCGTTGCACTCAATGTCCACCGGTCCTCTTGTTTCGATTGCATGTATTGAGCAGCATGTCCAACAGGATTCGTGGCAGAGCCACTTACCAGAGGCAAGGGCTGAGGCGTTGTCATCGGTATGGCAAAGCTTTCTGGAGGCGCGGTCCATCAAACGGCACCAGCCCGAGGCGAATATTCCAAAAGCATAGTCACCGTTCTTCTCGTAGATCGCTGAAGAAGTGCCCAACAGGTCCAGGTATTCGCTTACCAGCCCCTGCAGGGTGCGCTTGTCGACCGATCTCGCAATAAGACCGACCCGGTTCAGCATGGTTAGATCGCCATAGCCTTGGCTATCGGAAACGTCGAAACCTGCTGGGGATGGCGGCATTTTGGACAGCATCCACTCGATTTGCTTCAACGCCTTCTCTGCCTGCTTGCGCTCGGTGATGTCGTGCGTAACTTTTGAGAACCCCAGCAGGTTCCCGTTTTCATCGTGCAGTGCGGTAATTATCACCTCGGCCCAGAACCTGCTCCCGTCCTTGCGGATCCGCCAACCCTCGTCTGCAACCTGCCCCTCATCTGCGGCTTTTTTGATATTTGCTTCGGGCTTGCCGGCATTACGGGCCTCTTCCGAGTAAAAACAGGAGAAATGTCTGCCGATGATCTCCTCGGCGCGGTAACCTTTCAAGCGTTCGGCACCGGCATTCCAATTAAGGACGATACCCTGCGGATCGATGGTGAAAATAGCATAGTCCCTCACTTGTTCAGTTTGCAGATGGAACAGTTCCTCGCTTTCCCGAAGACGCCTCTCGAACTGCTTGCGGATGGTGATGTCGCTGACGAAGGCCAGGAAGTGAACGCCGTTCCCCGTTTCAATAGAGCCCAGGTCTATTGAAACGGGGAACTCGCTTTCGTCCCGGCGGAGCGCTGTAACATCAAGGGAGTGCGGCATCGGAATGGCCGCGGGCTCCGCAAAGAAACGCGCCATATGCTCTTCATGGACTGTGCGGAAGCGTTCGGGAAGGAAAACGGCATGGGGCTTGCCCATGAGTTCCTCTTTTGCATATCCGAACATCTGCTCGGTGCGGTTATTGACAAGCAGAATGGTCCCGGAGCCGTCGAGGATGATGCAGCCAACGGGGAGCGACTCCAGAAGGGTGCGAACCGTGACATCTCCCAGGAAAAGTCCGGAGGCGAAAGCTACCCGGCGCCAGATATCCGGCTCCAGTTCCTGACGTTTCTTTTCCTGATCCGGATCATTATCGGGGGTGGGCATGGGAATCTCCATGAGCCGGATATGAATCCGGAAGTTGCATTGCTCTCGTACCCATTTGTAATCGGGCCTACTATTATGTGGAAATCCCTTTGGGCAGTTATAATCGTGTAATTATACCAACGCGGGGGGGGGGGGCAAGTCGGCAGCTGCTAATCGGCAGCTGCTAATATCAGGCAGAGGGCAGGCTGCCGATGCCAGTTTAGGGTACACCCTAAACTGACGTCAGCTTTGGGTCAGAAATGCGTAAGAATAGGGTCGGGATTCGATTAAGCTGACACTTCTGCTGCAAGGTCTAAGACCTCAACTTGACGCTTGCGCTTTCACCTCACTACATCCCACTCTGGGTTTCCAGACGCTTCACCATCCGCTCTATCATATCCTGTCGAGTCACTTCATCGGCATATTCCTGCCGGCATGTCTGATCGCTGCAGCCTTTCATGCCATCCTCCAGGAGTTTTCTCGCCTCGGCACTTTTCCCCTCTTTTCCCAGCACACGAGTCAGAGCGATTATGAGCGTTCGCTCGCCGGGTCTTGACTTGAGGGCCTCACGAGATAGCTCTTCGGCACGGGACAAATCGCCATTATTCTCATCCTGCTGCGCCTCGGAGGCATACAAATAGGACAAAAGGATGTCATATGACCCCTTGCCGGCACTTTTTGTGAATATTCCTGCGTGTTCATTCAAATATCTCCGCCCCTCGGCCGGAGTTTCCGCATCCACAAAGGACATGACAACCCCGGTAATGCTGTCCGGGTTGCCGGGATTTAGCTTGACCGCCTTCTGGAAAAACTCGATTGCCGACTCGAGATCTTCCTGGTCTTTATACTCCTTGGCTATTCCGTTGTAGCAGGCGGCCAGCGGAACGGCCACTCCGTTGAGGCTGCCGAACTCTCTTGTTACGATATCCAGAAGTCGCAAGGATGCTTTCCGCCCCGCATCACTTTCTAAGTATTGTTCAGCACTGCAAAGGTTGTCACTCACGGCTAGGTGCTGTTTGAGTATGGCATCTCCTGTTTCCGATTTATCTCCTAACAGACCACGCATTATTGCCAGGGCTTCCGCCTCCCGACCGGCCATGATGTGGGCAATGGCAATGTAAACGGCTGGGATTGCCCGGTCAGAATCGTTTGGATTCACCACGTTGCGCAAATTCAGGCTCTTGGTGAGCTCTTGAATCGCTTCATCAGGCTTATCGGCCTGCAACAGCGACTGTCCGCTCATGAAGTAAGCTTCGGCACTGAACAAATTACCTTGACGGACATACTCAGATTCAGCCTTGCTGCCTGTTGCCACCTGTTTCAGCCTTAGAACCGCTTTCTCGAAGTAGCAGCCTGCTGGATCTGTTTGTGTTTTTTCGCGAAGTTCGCCGTCCAATCCCCTGAGCGTTGCCGAGAGAGCGAGAGTGTCACCTTGAGAGCGGTCGGGTTTGTCAGGATAAACCACCTGCAACTGGCCCAGGTCATTGCCGGAAAAACGCCCCGTCTGCATGTCAGGGCCGCTGAAAAAACCTGTAAGTGGCTGGCCACTGGAGGAGTTACCCTGTTCCAGCGTCAAATCCAGTGGTAAACGGCTACCTGGTTTATCTTTCTCTGTACAACCGCCACCGGAAACAGCGACCAGCTCCATCTCCCCACTATAGAGGGTCATGGCGGCAGAAGCACATGGGGCCAGTGGCAGGGCGAGGAGCAGGAAGGTGATAACTGTGGCGATACGATTCATATTTTTAGTCCTTTTTAATGGTCGTTCAAATAACCTCATATTGTCATCATTTCATACCATATAATTTAGCCTGCGGAACCAGATTTGCTGAGCCCAAATCCAATTGGAGGATTTAGATTTGCCCTTCCTGCACCGGATGCCGTAGGCGATCCGGCTGCGTTATGTCAAAGGATCCGAAATATATTGACAAAACCTGGTTGTCAAATGGTATCCATGCGACATGTCAACATTTCGCACCGTCCGTAGTGAAAAAAAGGTAAAGGTCGCCGTTGTCTTCGAGCTGGACAAGATCAGGCCGGTCTGGTTCGAGGTCCTTGGGAAGGAGAGGGTTCGGGTGGGTGAGATTTGTGGGACGTGGTATCATACTCAGGGGTCAGCGAAGATCATCAATTTCGATGTCTGGGATGGTCGGGAAAGATGCCAGCTGTTAGTCAGATGGCACTTTTTGCAGCTTGGTGGTTACTACCCCAACCACAGGCTCTTCTAAAGAAATCAGCAGCGACTTCCACAGAAGGGGACCACATGACAAAAACTAAGAAGGAAATCATTGGAGCAATGAACTTAGCAAACGAGGGCGCTTTACTCCATAAAAGAGAAAGAAGACGGCCCATGAAGCCGATTGAGGTATCCTTCGACCTTTCAGGTCGGAATGAGCCACTTGTGACTTTCGTAAAATCTCCACTCGCCTTTTGTGACCTGCAACTCGGACCGCAGCAACTTAGAAATATAGCCGCAGCACTGATGAAAATCGCTGACGACTCCGAATCGCTAGGGCTCACCTCGGGTGAACTGCGGCGATCATACCCGGTATGAGGGTAGCCAGGTCCGGCCATGGGGATTGGCAGAAGGTGCCCCCATCTGGGCACTGTAAAGCTTTTGAAGTCCACCTGGGCGCAACTTGCCCGCCACCGAACAAGGAGACGGACCGATGACTAAAGCTGAAATGGTGAAGGCAGTAGCGGAAGCGGTGGGGATTAATCAGCAGGCAGCGGATAAAGCAATCACGAGCACGTTTGACGCGATACTTGCCAACTGACAGGGGAGAGGATCAGTCTCCAGGGATTCGGTGCATTCGAGCTGAAGGAACCGCAACGAGGGAAGGCCGTAACCCGGCAACCGGCGCACCGCTTACCATCGCAGCAAAGAAGATGGTCCGCTTCAAGTTCAGCAAAGCAACCGAGGATAGGATCAACGGGAAGAAGGCTGGTGCGTTGGCTCGTCTCTTTGGCATGCAGGAGGGATAGGCTCCGACGGAACTGGCACGGCCTACCGAGAGAGGAAGAAAAACAAGAGAGCGAGAACCACTACCAGGGCAGCAGTCATGAACGAGTGGGGGCGACCAGTCCCGTGTTTCGCACCTTTGTCCTGCAACTCAACACAATCGGTGTACGACAGGCCGGTCCCTGGTATCCTTACCGTTTTTCTGAGTCCCACTGTGCACCCCCTGTTCTCACAAGGGGTTGTAAGCCCAAACCGGCGGAATTTGTCCAGACCGCCAAAATCGACGGCAACTTGGCTATTATCTCCTAAAATTGTAAAATCAGATCGTGTAGGGCTGTAGGATCGGAGTGAAGAAGTATCCTGGCGTGCAGAAGGGATTGAAACGCACACACATGAGACTATTCGTCACCGGTGGAGAATTCCCATTGGCAAGTGTCCCCCATCTCGGAATACCTTTCCTCGTCACTAATCGTTGAGACTTGCCCCTTAATACCCCCCCGTATTTCCCCGAGTTTCCGCAATAGATTGACTGTTATTTTTGGCGTGGTTTAATTTATAGCAACTGCAGGAGAATGCCCCAGGTCACTGGCTGAGTTGCGGAGCAGGTAGGGGGGAGTAGTGCAAGGCGGTTTGAGGTGGCGAGTCAACCTTTTAAAAGACTTGTGGTTGCCAAATGGCCAAACATAGTGGACAATTTGCCAAAATGATCATGGGAGGCGTCATGGAGAGCACTGCTTTAGCGGAGATTCAGATCTGGCATGACTAAATCGGTTATAATTCAATCAAACTTTTCTCTAGCTGCACTAGCTAATAGATCAACTCCATCAGATACAGCGACAACATCATGTACCCTTAATGTAGCAAGATTTGTCATCGCTTCCCTTGAGGACATTTGATCCTCTGCAATAAGAATTCGTTTTGTTTCCATGGCAATTTCCTCTTCGATAAGCCGCATTTTACCAGGGAATCCTTTAAGAGCCTTAGTTGGAACTAATGGTCGCGAACCTGTAACAGGCCTGAGCCCAGGGCATCTCCCTTATTGTTGCAGCACGGGACTGATTCCTCTGTTGTTTATGATTTGCCGCGTCATTGCAAGATTGGCCCTAAAAGCAGGATCGTCAGGATTCAGGCGCGATGCTATTTCAAAGGAGCGCAGTGCCTGTTGGACCAATCCCTTATGCATGAGCGAATTGCCCATATTGAAGTAGGCTCCGGCATGCATGGGATTGAGGCTGATCGCCGTTGAGAACTGTTCCATTGCCTCTTCGGTCATGCCCTTAGCGTCGAACGCAGCACCTAAGTTACTGTAAGTTTGGGCATAATCGTGTATTACGTTTAAGTCATGCAACGCGTTGCCCCGTCTGAGCCCCAAAACAATCCGAAACTGCTCTATTGCTTGATCCGGATCTCTTTTTACATTCAGTAGGGCCTCCCCAAGGCAGTCGTGGGCAACGGCGGCATTAGGGGATTTATCCACTGCATCACTCCAGAGAGTGTAACTATCCTGCCACACGCCGACCCTATGTATACTGACAGCAGAATACGCGCCGATAACACCGAGTGCCACGGGGATCAAGATCCCCTTGCCCCGGCGCATATCCGCCCACTCCATATTGCCAAATAATGTAGCGCCGAGGAAGGCAGCGGTCCCCAGCATTGGAAAATACAGATAGCGGTCGTTCATCAAGGTAATGATCGGAATAATCTGGGAAACCGGCAGAAGTCCGATGAAAAATAGTGCATACCAGAAAAAGAGGTCTGTCCGTTTCCGATATAGCATGGCGCCGCCGACGATTATCAGTGCGCAAAGGAGGGCTGAAACGGCCACAGCAACATCAATCCCTGTCCTCACCTCAACTTGGTACCAAGCGCTCAGTCCCGAAGGCCAGAATACCAGTCGCAGGTAGCTCACCAGCACCGGGAGCATAGTTAGAAACGTGGCAAAGGGACTCCCCCCGTAGTAGGAGGTTCTTCCGCCTTGGAACTTGTTCGATTGTGCCATAATTGCCAACGAGCCGAGTATAACGGTGATCACAAGGTAGGGTAACTTGCCGGCCAAAAGTTCGCGAGCTTCTCTCTTTTGTCTATAGCAGAAATCGAATAGCACGAGCACCAGCGGCAGGGTGATGGCCACCGATTTCGCCAGCATGGCCAAGATAAAGGCCGCCAAAGAAAGCAGATAGAACCGGTCATGCCATTCTTCCTTAGGCGAATTCTCGCCGGACACCACATGGAACAAGAAAGCCGCCAGGAAGAAAAACATGGCCAGCAGGTTTTTCCGTTGGGAGATCCAGACCACGGACTCGACCTGCATCGGATGGAGGAGGAATAGCAGCGCCGCCAGAAGCGGCCAGACCGTTTTCCCCGACAACCTGGTCAGCAATAGATAATAGAGAACTCCGTTTCCAGTATGGAGAAGGATGTTGGTGAAGATGAAGCCGGATGCCTTCATGCCCCACAACTCATAGTCGAGCATGTAGGAGATGATGTGAAGGGGGGCGTAGTTGCCGATGTAGATGTGCGTGAAGGCCGCCTTCAGGTGCTCGGCGGTGACACCACGCACGGCAGGGTTCTGCAACAGGTATTGGTTGTCATCCCAATTGATTAGAAACTGGTGGCTGAGCGCTGAGGAGAAGACCGCAAAAGTCGACAGGACCAAGAGCAAACAAGGGATAAACGTCTTTTTTATAATGAGCGAAAAGTCTGACAGATTGGTCACAGTGAACTCTTTTCGTATTATGCCAGTAGCACCAAGCGGATTCTACACGTTGGAAAGATTGCCCACACTTCTACTACCAGCCGTCCTCGGCGGCGCACTGGAGGCTCTCGGCACCCTGTCCGAGTTCGACTACCTGCAGAAGCCCTGCGTCGAAATAACCACCACCATGCAGGACCTTCACCATCTGATACAGCTGGAGCACGTGTCAACCTACCTGGCGCAGGCGATACCGATGGCGCGAGAGTTCTGGAGCTGCGGGGAAAGCTGGAGGATCGGTTGCGCCGCCGCAACTGGACTATTTCTTCCCGCAAAAGGTATAACAGGCGAAATATTACCAGTTAAAATTCCTTATGGCAACCCACTAATGCATCAATTTTAATGCTTAACAGCTGACTGAGGTGGTCCATCGGGCCGTAAGGATTATCACCGAGGAGGTGGGTCCGTTTATCGGCGGGGGATGGGTTCAACTTTATCGGCGGTGGCACAAAAACAGGATGGGAGGGGATCGATCAGGTAATTCGACACGCCGTGCCGGCAGAAGCTTCCGGATCGTCGACACCCGGATTCGGCACTAAAAGAAGGGTGCCAGGGAAGAGGCGTCCTGATCAGTTATCGGAAGTCCCCTGGCCTTGGCGAGGGCGCCCCAGCCCCCGATCCAGGGCCATTTGCATTCTGGTCACGAAATAACTTTTTACAGACAACGACTGACCGCTCGGGATACCCGAACTGCTTTTTATATGCTCCGGGCTTTAATTGGTGCGTTGCATTCAAATGGTGAGTCACAGTCTTGAACCCGGACTTACGCATATCATGCAGATCACTTCATTCTTCTTGAAAACATTCTTCACGCACAATGAAGTGAGGAAGGGTTTTCTGGGCAGAGGGCAGGCATCACATGGTTCTTAGAACCTTCGATAAAAGCCTACCAATACCGAATTATGAACGCCAGTGATAGGTTTTTTAGCGTTTTCTTACCCTGGCTATTTCTGCCCATCCCGCCAAAAATGTAAAATTGGCCAAACTGAGGCTAGCCATTCCACAAAGGTGTTGATGGATTAAATCCTCAGTGAAATCGGGGATTTAACGAAAACAGCTAATCGCCTAGTTTCAGACGGTTAGCGGTTTTCAACACCTTTATGGAACGGCTACAAACTGAGGCTCACCTTTTTCTCTTTGACTCCTTGCTCCAGTACGCCGGATCGGCAGGACATCATACATTTGGGAACCTCCCCCGCCAAAGGATACCCATAGATTATGCGGAT
>Ga0209125_1003372_pt1 | contig 11050 bp, 9 predicted proteins | sample BarGraIncub1131A_FD_184503 | JGI IMG/M metagenome (GOLD analysis project Ga0209125, IMG submission 184503) | Arctic peat soil microbial communities from Barrow, Alaska - Barrow Graham LP Incubations 11-31A (SPAdes) (version 2) | ecosystem: Environmental > Terrestrial > Soil > Wetlands > Peat... | reverse complement strand
AAACCCGTCATAGATGGATAAAAATTGTTTCGCTTTTAACATCGCTTGGTTTTAATTTGAAAACCAAACTTAGAACCAAAAAATCAATTCAAAATACGGTGTTCACCGAATGCTTACGTTCCTCCGAAACTTGTTGCTCGTACTCTTTTCTCCCTTCTGAAAAGGTTTCGTTACCGTTGATCAGTTTCTTTGAAAGTCTGTCGTACTGATCATTGATATTTTGCATTACTGCTGTAACTCCACCTTTGTCTGGGTGATGAAGGAAAGCAAGTCTGTGGTACTCCTTCCTTAAATCGTCTAAAGTCTCTATGCCTTTAAAATAAATCATTGATTTCACTACTGCCTTGTAGATTTATAATGGCTTCTGGCACGCCTTGTTTATTGATTTGGTGGGATTCACCAGAGTTATTTTAGGTATGATTCGGACATAAAAAAAGCCCCAAAAAGGAGCATTCAATTATTCAAGATTTTCGGTCTTGTCATCAATTATGAGTATGTCGGTCGCATATTTTGGATTTTCTTTCTTCCTTTATTTTATTAAAATTGTTCCCTGCTTAAAAGTTTTCAATTTAGCGACGGCAGGGGGCTTTAGGAGGTAGACTCTTCGTGCGCATACCATTTTTATAAAAAAAATTTTAATTTTTTTCCGTGGAAGTAGTCATTTGGAGTATGAATTGCCAGGAATATGAGTTGTTTTAGAGAAACTTGACACAAAGTAAATCAAGTAAAGCTGTATATTATAAGATCTTATAATGATCTGTGAATTCCTTTACTAATAGAAGAGTGCTTTAACCTAAAATAAAAAAAGAAGCTGATTAGGCTTCTTTTGGTGTGGCTCTTTGATTGTGTCGTATGCTGAATTTCTTGTGACTTATTATATGGGACAATTTTTGAATTGGTCTAATAAATGTAATTTTTGTCCCATATGTAATTGAATGGATAAGCAATCCACCTTTCAAATAGCTGTTCCGTTCTCTGATAATCGCTTTAATCCTTTCCCTTACCGCCTTATCTAAACAGAAATTTTTAATTATATCAGGGTTAATTCTATGAGCTGCCATTCTTACTGGAAAGCCTAATTCTCTCATAACGTCTGCAATCCAACAGCTTTTAATTGTCCCATTGCCATTGACGATAGGCTTCCATTTATAACTCTTTCAATGCATTCACTATATCCTCAATAGTATGAATTGATGTATTTAAAGCCATTTTATCCGCTAATGTTGGACTAAACTTTAGCACTTCATCTTTCGTAATTTTATGCCAAATTGGCAATATCACCTTGTGGCCATTCATTTCTTTCGCAACCATACCATTTAATTCATACTCTGGCCAATTCTTTTTCACAAACGATGGTGAAATAATCACAATTCCATATTTTGACTTAGCAAGGCCATTATCAATTTTTTTCCTTAGGCTGTCTCCAATTTTCAATTCAAACTCATCATACCAAACTTCAAAACCATTCTTTTTCAGGACATCAGCCAAATCTCTTACAATCTCGTCTTTATCTTCGGATGCATGTGAAATGAAAAAATCATATTCTTTATTGTTTAAATCAATAAGATTATCATCATTTTTTGAAGAGTAATTCTGATTAATAAGAAAATCTAATTGTGATTTTTGCCGATCAATGTCCATCTGCAGTTTTCTTCGAAAGTCCAGTTGTTCTTTCTGCTGTTTTTTTTGCTCGGCTTCTTCAGCTTTTCTAAGGTCCTGTTTTTTTCTGCCAATCTCAATTGATTTATTCGCTATCTGTTTCTGATAATCTGCAATCTTTTTTTTGCAGCTATATATATCATTCTGATAACCTTGAATCTGCCTTTGTTTGCTTTGTAATGAAGATATTGAAGTGTTTTTATTAATTGACCTTTGAACAGAATCAATTTGTCGATTCTTGTCATTCTCTTTATTGCTTTCGTCAGCAATTTTTTTTTGTAAATCAGCTATGTCTTTTTCGAGTCTATTGACTTGGTCTTGGTAATAGGAAGAATTCATTGTTGCGTTATTTATTAAGCCTGTCATTTATGTTCCAGATCTGCAATCATGGGCAGGATTTTACCCGATGAACTTCCTACGAAGTATTGCCTTCAAATTTACTCTTTCCGGTCAAAGAAACAAAGAGGCCCGACTTGCAGATATCTTGTGGTTGTAACACGCTTTTTATTATTCATCATAAAGATCTAACTTAATTTTATCGTCTATTCTTTTCCACACAGTCCCAATTGCAGGTTGGCTTTTCTCACTATCATAAGCAAACACTCCTTTAAATTTATAACTTGTTAAACCCAAAATGTCCTTATAGTGAAAAAACACACAACGAAGTTGTTTTGTATTAAAATGATCCTGAAAGTGTTTACCCTTTTTAATTTCGTCCGAATGAGTTTCTGTTATTGAATATTCAATTTCATCTAATCTATTTAGCCAACCTTGTCTTGTTACTTCCGAAGGCCACCAAAGTAAAATATTATTGTTTTGTGGATGCGATAGGCCACCTAGCCTTTGAAAACCACGTATCGTTTTGTTAAAATCAGCATTAAATAGCTTACATATGTCTTCAATATTATTCATTGAAACTTCGTCTTCCACTGAAATGATTTTTTTAGATTTCCAATAATCAGGATTTCTTTCAATATCTGGCTGCCAAGGTTTAAACTTTAGATCCTCAATTTGTTTGTTTACTCGTTCTTTTATTTCAGTTACAACACTGTCAATTTGAGCATGAATTTTAGTTAAATCGTTTCTACAGTCAATGGTGAATAGTTTATGTCCAGTTTGACTTTCTATCTCCTTTTTTCGTTTATCGTCAGCTTCAATTCTTTCTGACGATTCGTAATGTGCTGGCTCATTAACTTCAATGTGAATTTGAACTTGAGGTAAATATACGTCTGTCAAGGCATACTTATCAATGTGTCTATTTACATACTGTTGCGGAACTATTTTTATTTGATCATCATCTAGTCTATGCCAAAGCCTTGTTAAACAATAGTTCTCGATCGCTTTGTAACTTGTTTTCTGAAAAAGTCTTGATATGTATTCAACTTTATAATTCATAAGTTTTTGTTTATCGGAATGAGCGGCACTTAAAATCGTAGTTAAATATTGTTAGCATCAGTTTTTAATCTACATAATAGGAATTATTAAAGTCTTCTTCAAAAGTTGTTCTCAACTTATCGATTAAAGAAGCCAATGCTTTGTTATCCGGATTACATTTTAAAATTTCTTCAGCAGTTTTCACTTTTAGTTGGTTTAGACATAGTGAAATATGTGAAAAAAAATTAGGTCTACCTATATTGTGCATTTCCCAATTTCTATTCTCAAACGGATTTTCATAGTAAGGCACTTTTTCAAGTTCTGTACTATCTATACCAGCCTTGGAGAATAGGTCTTTTAAGTCAGTTCGGAGCGTTTCAGAGTTATCGGAATTAGCACACAAGTCACAATAATTTTGAATCGTTCTAATATGGTCTTCCAGTTCGTCAAACAGATCAAATAGTGCTTTTTCGAAGTCTCGTTCAATTTTCAAGTCTTCTAATTCAAATGTTTTTGCAGCTTGCTTTTCCCAAAAGTAATTGGCTTCAAATAGTACTTGTCTAATCATTTCTTTTGAAGCCTCTTTTCCTTTTTCCGTGAACTTAGACTCATGGTTTTCCTTGATTTTAACTAATGCTTCGACTGAATATGTTTCCTGGTCATCTGTTTCTTTATGATGTCTATGGCACATAAAGAGCAAATTTTCAGGAATGTTTCTTTCCTCGTCTGATTGATGTTCATCAAATCTTTGTCCACCTTTATTGGCTGCTTTGATATGGCATAGTTGGGCTATGTATAATCCATTATCATTAAAAATTGGATGGTCACATTCGGGAAATGCACATTCATTCCCTGACCTTACATAAAGCAGTTTCAATGTATCCACATTCGGAGATTTTCTTGTCATCTTCTATTAATTCTGACTAACATTTTGTTAATGCACTGTATTTTAAAATTTATCAATCAAGTATCTCATTCGATATACTTTGCTTCTGAAACATCAAACCTTTATGGTCCATGTTATGCAATTTAAAGCTCCACCTTCCCTTACAATTTCTGTCATATCAACTTGAGCAATCATATTATTTACTGCATAAAAGCCGTAATGCTTCTTGATCTGTTTAAATGCCTGTTCATCCTCTTCAATGTTTAATTTTGGAATTAATATCAAATCTTTTGTTTGAAGGAAATTGATGTATGCCCAATTTCGTTTGTCCTTTTTCTTTACTGTATATTCAAGCCACTCTATATTGATTCCGTTTCGTTGAAGTTCATTGATTAATTTTTTGTCTGACTTGTAGTCCTGAATGATTAAAACTGTCGAATCATCTATAAACCGAAGTACTCCGTCTGCATGACCAAATTCCTCTGAAATAAACCAAGGAATCAAAACTACTTTGTCAACCTCAAATGTATCCCTTAACCGACTTATCAGCTCAGTTTTGTTGCACAAAAGTCTGTTTTCTTGAACAATCTTGTCTGTAAGAATAATGCAGTGCTTTGATTTCACAACATTACCACCATCAAGTAATATCTCTGATTTTACAGTTTTAAGTTTTATTGCATCGCAAACAATATCCGGATATGTCTTCAAGTCTCTTAAACCTTTTTGTGTTCCTTGTAAATAATCCGGATCATACCGATATTCAATAAATTTGTCGTCTGAAATCTGAATGGGCATATAATCTCTTGCCCAAATATCTTTGGTTTTAGGAAGCAGTACCGGATTTGAGCCTAAAGATTTGAGTTTTTCAGTTATCTCCTTAAAAGTATCAGGGTAATCGGATTCAATTCGTTCAGAGAAATATATTGTATTTGTTTCTTTGTCGGAAATCATTGTATCGGCAAGTGTTTCTTATATTCTGAGGCCTTATCCTGTAAACTTAATCTTCGATATATCGGAGAAGGAGAAGGTAAGACTACCAATTCAACTGCTTCTGAGACATCGAAATTTGCAGTAAACTCCTTGTAGACATTCTTACTTGTAAACAGAATTTTACTAATTGGATTGGCTTTTAATATTTTAAGAATCCCAGTATTATATGCTTTGTTTATCAAGTTTTTATCTGAGTTACTGTTGTCCTTTCTTTCACATGCAGAGATAATATCTGCAATTCCAATTTTTGCCTTTTCGAAAAGTTGTTGTCTGTCTTTTTTTTCTGGAAGCTTTAAATCATAGACAAGCTCAAGGATTTTCCAAAACTGATTCCGATTAGCACCATAAAACCAATCATTGTCTCGTTTCTCTTGAGTTGATTCCTTTCCAGGGAAACTTCCGAGAATCAAAACTTGACTTGATTCTGGTACAAATGCTGCAAATGGATGATTTTCTCTCATTCTTATCGGTTTTGATTGTTAGTTGGAAATGTAGTGATCTCTATTAATGGTCAGTTATTTCAAGTCATCAATTGACCTAACTCCTAACCGAGCTAAGCATTCTTTTTCATGTCGTTCAATTTCAACAAGTTTAAATTCCTCTTCATTTCCTTTCAGTTCTACAATGGCATCATTTCCTACAACTGTAAGGTCTTTAAGTTTATATAATGAACATTCACCAGCAACATGTAATTCCAACTTGCTTGTCGCTTCTGGGGTGATTGCAATGTTGAACCCCATTCCTTCAGTCCTAACACTAGGATATAAAACTCCATCAAGACCTTTTTTTGTCACTAATTCAGTAAATAATGCTGAAATCATATAGTCATAGTCGCCCTCAATATTTTCTTTAGAAAATTCGTCGGCTAAAAATGTGGTAAATTCCAACGACTTAGCTGATAAATCCCCTGGTGTATCTTTAATGAATTGACGATATCCATCTGCTAACTCTTTTGTATAACTACTGGCTTCAGAATATTTGTCTTTTTGAACAATCGCGAGCAAATTAATTTCGTCAATAACCTCCCATCTGCCAAAAGATAATTTTTGATAACCTGATTTGGACTTGTCTCTTAACATCGGAATAGTTTCAGCAACGCCAATAATTCTCATATTGCCTAGTTCTCCAGGTTGTAAATTGTCAGGAATTGTTGTAGCATAAAACATTGTCTGATTTGGAGTACTCGCTCTTTGGTAAGTCTTGTTACATTCTTGGGGCTTAAAAGAATAGTCAATTTTCCTTTCAAAACGCTCTCCATTATAGTTAGGTCTTGCTCTCATTACAGATTTACCTCTGTTAAAAGAGACAATGACAAATCCAATGTTGCCCACTCGATCTAAAAGAGACAAAATCTCATCCTTCGGATATTTTGACAAGTCTAAGTCTCTTAGTTGTTCAATTATTTTAGTGATATCCATAACCGTTTGCAATTATGAAAATGGTTTAAATCTTTTTAATTTGTCTTAAATAGCAAATGTAAATAAGTTTTATGAATAGAGGAAATTTCCTTGATTAAACAATTGAATATATTTATATAAAGCGTTACACTTTTCTGCTCCTGAAACATCAAATCTGTATAAAGATTAATAGCGTGCAAAAAAGTGTGCAGTCTTGAATTTTGTATTTAGCAGTTATTCATCAGTTGGAGACCAGAATTCTTCCAGTTTCCAATTAATTGGTAGGTTCTTTGATTTGAGTTTGTTAATTAGCTCCCAATATTTTGTCTCATCTAGAGTAGTCCACCGAATATTCTTAAATTCATTGATCCTTAATTTTTTATCTAAAGCTTTTAATAGAATGCTGTCAATAGGAGTATGAATAAAAAAACATCTGGTATCTTGATCTCCATGTTGAATTATTACTGCTGTTTTTAAATAGATTGCAATAATTTTGGATGCTCTGCCATAACTACAAGGTATGCCGTTCTTCCCAAAACTATCAATAATTTGATTTGCACATTTTCTTTGAAATTCATCAAAAGAAATCTGATTGCATTCGTCAATTGATTCAGAGAACAATCGTAAATCACTATTTTCAATTGCGCGTTGGATCATTTCAGTTTTTGTAAAGGCTCTTTGCACAGCTCGTGCGGAGGTCCAAACGGAGAAGTTATGAATGTGCTGTTTGAAATTGTAGTCCATAATAATTATCGGTCAGAATGAGATCCTAATATGAAATTCCTTGTTTTAGGTTTGAATTGTAAATATAGTGAAGTTCTCTGAATAATGCATTAGCCAGATTCTCAAAAAATTAAAGTGTTACACTTTTCTACTCCTGAAACATCAAATCTCCTATAAAATTAAAGTCGTGCAAAAAAATGTAACACCTGTTTTCAAGCGGCTTTAATGTTTAATGCTCCTGAATTGACTTGATCATCTTGTTTTTGAATTAAATTGATAATCGGCTTTCCCATTTTAATCCCTTTGTTTCCGTTGGCAAGTTTGCACCCATCAAATTCAAAGTATTCTTTTAAATCAGTGGATTTGGCTGTTCTTTGAAGCTTTAACTTATCATAGCTTGATTGAATGATTATCTGTATTTCAGACTTGCTATAGATTCCTCCAATTTTGACTTGCATGTTAATGGCTTTAGTTATACCGTATTTATTAAAATCCATTGCCCGAGCTAGATGATCCTTGATTCTTGTTTGATGGAACTTTAATGCTTGAATCTTTGAATAACCAAGTTTCTCAAATGTTAAGATTATCAGTTTCTTTGTCTTTTCTGGACATCCGAATAATGGTTCACCGATATAAAAGGGGACTGTTTTAAATTCATTGTATGCTTGGCAGTAACTTTTAAAGTCAATATGATTAGCTGCATTATTTATCTCTGATTTGGCTCTTGAAAATTCAGTCGATATGACGTCGAATCCCTGTTCTTGGTATGCCTTCCTAATTTCAATCCCTGTTGAGTAAATCTGGTTTTCAAGTTTATGAATGTACAGGTGCCATTTAATCTTCAAATCGTTCAATTTCATTGTTCCATCTTTCCCTAAATAGTGATAAAAAGTGTATTCTAAAACATCTGAATTTTCCATGTCCCGAATTATCGAATCTTTATAGACTTTTGTAACTGTTTCCCATCCGGTAATAATTTCCAACGATTCATCAATTGCTAATTGTTGTTCTGCTTTGAATTCTTCAAAGGTCATTGCTGATTTGTTTGTATTGAAGATATGATAAAGAATCCCGTTGAATGGATTGGTTTTAGTTCTAATTCTTCCGCTTATCTGTTGAAGGGTTGAGATTCCAGTAATAGTGCTTTTAACATGACAGTTAGTAACAACAATAACTACTCCATCATTTGAATAAACATCAGATCCCAGATGCCCTGAAGAGGTAATAAAATGTATTGGTGGTTCATTTAAATGATTGCTTTTAAGTTCTTTTTCCGTTATAAAGTCACCAACCTCACATCCCACGGATTCAAGTTTCCTTACATTGTATGGTGTTTCAGCGCAAACTATATTTACGTCTTCTGCCTTTAATCCAGAAGCTTTAATGATGTTGCAAATATTGTTCACTGTATTCAAATAGAAATAAAGATGTTTACTGGAGTGCCCATTAATTGGAAGTTCTCCTTTGATTTTGAAATTTTTGATAATATCAACCACTGCACTAAACGGTTTATCTGTTTGTTTCGGAACAGCTTTTATCCTCTCAAAATTTGAAATTTTCAAGTTGTGGTACTCCAGAGTATTTAACGGGTATGGTAAAAAGTCTTCTACAATAGGCGTAGCGCTTAAAAAGGTGTATTTCTTGAAATTTGTAAATTCATCAAGTAGTGATAAAGCTGCTTTTTCTCTGTTGTTGACCATCTCAAGTAATAGGTGAAATTCATCAATTACTAAATGGTAGTTCGCAAATATCTCATTGATTCCGGTAATCTTGTAAAGCGAATCCGGAGTACTGATTATTTTTACTGGTTGCTTTCCTTTACAGCGTTCAATATATTCTATTACGTCCTCTGTCGTGATGCCATCGTGTACGGCAAATAAAATATAAGGACATCTTTCATTTGGGTATTGCCTGATTTTGTTCTTGATCAGCTTTCTTAGAGGACTTATTAAAATTATGTCCTGTGTGTTTTCCAGGACCAGTGAAGTGGCTCCTGTATTGGTTACTTTCTTGTTGAAGATCCCAACCGGAAGTTCTGACATGAAATCAATTAAATAGTTTGCAGTCACCGGCATGGTGATTGTGTTAATTTTCATTTTCTTAAATTTTGAAGTTAGTTAATGTGTGTTCTCCTGAGAGAAAGAATGATCTGTGTGACCTAGTAAACAAGTCAAATTATTTTGGTGCCCGTTTTTTGTATTTTTTTCTTCTTATATAGGGCTGATGCCAAAAATGGACACCTTTTAAGTCTTAAAAAACCCAACCAATTGAGGCGGGGTTAAGATTTTAGTGAATGTATTGGGATACTTTTTTATTGATCGAGTAAACCAATGAGACCAGATGGCTCTTTGGCGATGCGAAATTGTGTGGGGTGATGATTTCAGAGGAGGTGGTCAGGTCGTGACCGGATTTTTTTCTGATTTTACAAAGGTAAGAAAATTTTCCGAATAAAATATTATGATCGAATCAAAATTTTAAAAATATTTTTAATCAGTTGTGGGATAGTCGATTGCAAAATTTATTTTTTCGGACGAATCTTGATCAGAATTCATATTATTCTAAAATTCTTGTTGGTATTTAAAAGCATCATTTGACTATTCCTACTTCGGAATGAAAGGATAATTTGAGTTTTTGTTGTTTCATTAATTTGCCTTATACCGAACAGGGTACTATATTATTTCCAGGGCTTTTAATTGATCGCTACTTTCCATATTTATCTTCTCAACCATTTCTTTAAATTCATCACTGTCCTCTATTTTTTCTTGTCTTTCCATTTCATCAAATAATTCTTTTGGCTGATATTGAATAGATTTACTACTGATCTGTAAATTGGCAGTGTAATTTTCATCCATTCCAGTATTCGTAGTAAATATTAAAGACTTAGGATCGAAAGAAAATATATTACCGTCTGCAATATGAAATTTCTTTGTCCATGTTTCCCTTATAATATAAATACTGTAACTTGCTTTAAAGTTAATTTGAAAAACGGAGTACTTATTATCTACCTTAAAAATAAGAACTTCTTTAACTAGTTCCTTTACAGCTTTTTTCTGTAGCTCGTATGATTGATCAATTTCTTCCAATTTAAATGGGTTTGAGTTCATTTTTTTAATGGCAATTAAACCACTTAATGCATCGCTCAGTAACGCTTTTAATTTCTTCCTCCTCTTTGTAAAGGATTCGGTTTCTGCGTTAATATATTTCTGATTCTTATTTAATGAATCAATTGGATATGATCCATTTAAATAAAGCTCTCGCAGTCTATCTGATTTTTCCATTAGCTTGCTTAGTTCTTTATCTATTGCATTAATTTGAGAGTTATATTCCACAATATTACTTTCAAGTGTAGAAATGCTTGTGTCTTTAATTTGTTTAGTTCTTAATTGAATATATGCACCCTTTACACTTGTCCAAATCATTTCTTCGACGTGCACCTTAAAAATAGAAGTGTTTTTACATCCTAGGTAGCTGTTACTTTTTAAGTGGGTTTTATCAGAGCACTTATAAAGTAAATTACTATGACTTCTTGTTCCTATAAACTGTTTTCCGCATTCACCGCAAATAAAGAAGCCTCTCAACATGAAATCATTTATTAATGATTTATCTGTATTGGTTATTCTCCCTTTGATTTCATCTTGACATTTGGCAAAGAGTTCTTCTGTAACTATTACAGGAGTATTTACGGTTTCACCTCCTTTAATAATTTTAGAACCGCAATAAACTGTGTTTCGTAGTATATTTCTTACTGAACTCTTGCCCCACTTTATATCTATTTTATTCATGGTTTTCTTACTATTGACTTGAAAGCTTTCCTTCTTAATAAAATCGGAGTTTCTTGTTGGTATTTTTTTTAGGTTCAAATATCCTACTATCTCTTTAATGCTTTCTCCTTTGGCGTATCTCTCATAAATCTCTTTTACTACTTTGGCTTCATCTTCATTTAAACAAAGTTTCTTGTCCACTTTCATATATCCAAAAGGAGGTTTGTATGAATAACTATTCCCCTTTATTATTATGGCTT
>Ga0209125_1003371_pt1 | contig 11053 bp, 4 predicted proteins | sample BarGraIncub1131A_FD_184503 | JGI IMG/M metagenome (GOLD analysis project Ga0209125, IMG submission 184503) | Arctic peat soil microbial communities from Barrow, Alaska - Barrow Graham LP Incubations 11-31A (SPAdes) (version 2) | ecosystem: Environmental > Terrestrial > Soil > Wetlands > Peat... | reverse complement strand
GCAGGTTGGGACAGTTTTAGCAAATATCCCTGGTATATAGGTGTAGATGCACCGGGATCTACTTATATGAAATATTTGAAGCAGTTCTACACTTCGTTTGCCTGGGAAAAACTTGTACCACGTTTTTCAGACCCCGTCTGGTGTACTTTTGTAACGCCCGAATCCTCTATATTATCTTCGACGTCCGATGCCGAAAGGTTTGTCGTGTATTTTTATAATAATTCAAAAACTACCGGCATTTTAAAGAATCTGACTGATTCAAAAACGTACTGTGCTGTTTGGTTCGATCCTACAACCGGAAAAAATGTACCCATCTCGGATGCTATCAACTCGACAGGCGGCATCTATACCATTCCATTAAAACCTGATAGCAAGGACTGGTTGTTGCTGGTTGAGGATGTAAATGCCAAATCGAACTTGCCGGTTGGCGAAGATAAAGCGGTGTCAATAGATAAAGTGGCTACAACATCATCGTCAAGCGCATCCGGTTTTAGTGGAAAGCAGGCAGTTGACTATAGTCCTCTGACCTATTGGTGTGCGGCGAATGGCACATTCCCGCAATGGTTATCGGTTGATTTAGGCGAAATCACGAAATTTTCATTGATTCAAACTAAGTTTTATGCCAATGAGCAATGGAAATATAAATTAGAAGGATCAGAAGATAATACCAACTGGACTTCATTGGCAGATCATTCAGATGGCGCTAAAGGGTACTATATGAAAGATACAGTCAATGGGAATTTTAGATATGTCCGCATTACGGTTACCGGATCAGCAGTTGACTGGGCAGCTATACGTGAGTTTTCTGTTTTCACTAAAACCAGCAGCGGAGAAACTAAAATTGAGGATTTAAACCTGTCTCAGAATGGTGAAGACACCTTTTTAGCATTTCCCAACCCAGGCAAAGGAAGTACGAATGTCATGTTCAATTTGCAGAAGCCATCCAAAGCAGAAATTCAAATATTCAATAGCCAGGGACAATTAATTGAAAATCTGGGTTCAGCGCAATATGCTTCCGGTGTTCATATACTCAAATGGGAGGCCATTCAACAACCGGATGGTATTTATTTTGCCGTTCTTAAATTGAACAACAGAATGTTAAAGTGTAAAATCGTAATTCAAAAATAAAATCATAACAGATGAAAATTTTAAATAGTTACATAGGATTATTCGCTGCATTTTTAAGTCAGTTTACTTTTTTTACTGTCTTGTTTTTTACCAATAGTTTTGTTGCACAAGCAAAAGAAAAGCAAACTACTAAAACTAAGTATGATGTTGCTGCCTTCTATTGGCCTGCCTATCATCCGGATAGCCGGTTTAAAGAAATAAATGTTTTTCCCGATGGAAAAGGCGAATGGGAAGCCGTTTATAAGGCTAAGCCAAAATTTGCAGGTCATGAAGTACCTAAAGTGCCACTTTGGGGATATGAAGATGAATCGGATCCGAAAGTGATGGGCAAAAAAATAAAAAATGCCGTAGAGTATGGAGTCAATGTCATGATCTTTGATTGGTATTGGTACGATAACAAACCCTTTCTTGAAGATGCATTGAATAAAGGCTTTCTGAAAGCTAAAAACTCGACTGATATGAGGTTTTGTCTGATGTGGGCAAACCACGATCACAATTCCTATTTGGATCCGGCTAATCCCGATAAAAGTAAGATTTATTGGTATGGCGGGGTCGACAGGACTATTTTTGAAGGAATGGTCAAACACATCATCAACGATTATTTTAAGAAAACCAATTATTATAAAATAAACGGAGAACCAGTTTTCAGTATCTATGAACTTTCAACTTTTATTAATGGTATCGGAGGCTCGGAAAAGGCAAAGGAAGCGCTCGATTATTTTCGGAAAGAAACCGTTAAAGCCGGTTTCCCGGGTTTACACTTGCAGGCTATTCTTTGGGGAAATATTCCATCATCCATAAAGGATGTCCCGGGTGATCCTATCGAAACTCAAAATGAAACCCTTGAATATTTTGGTTTTAAGAGTATGACCAACTATCAATGGTGTCATTTTGTTCCTGCTTCAGGCGATTATTTAAACTGGGGTGCAAAAGCTATAACAAAATGGGATGAATGGGATAAAACATTTAAAATTCCCTATTGCCCTCATGTTTCGATCGGTTGGGATTGCAATCCCCGGTTCCCCGTTGCAAAGCAGGATTTGGTTGTTGACAATAAACCAGAATATTTTAAAATATACCTACAAAAAGCAAAAGAATACGTAGACAAGCACCCTGGTCAACCAAAATTGATCACTATAAATGCGTGGAATGAATGGGCGGAAGGTAGTGCTCTGGAACCGGATACTAAAAATGGTATGAGGTATTTGGAGGCAGTAAAGGAAGTATTTGGAAAATAAATTTAAGCTGCAAGTTATAACTCAATTTTTTTGAAATTATTTACATGAGACTAATACACACGCTATTTTTACTTTTATCTACTACATTTTTAATTGAAGCCCAATCAAATACGGGCTTAGCGGTAGATTTACGTTGTAATTACTGGGAAAATCCACTTGGAATTGATGTACCCAACCCAACATTGGGTTGGACCCTAAAAGCCTTGAATGCTAAAATGCGAGGAGTTGATCAATCGGCCTATCAGGTGTTGGTGGCATCTTCATCCGAATTGCTAAATAAAAATGTGGGCGATTTATGGAACTCAGGCAAAGTTAAATCCGACGTTATGGGTCAGATTTTGTATGCAGGAAAGCTTTTGCAATCCAATCAAAAATGCTGGTGGAAGGTTAAAATATGGAACGAAAAAGGCAAAAAATCCGCATGGAGCGAACCTGCCACCTGGACCATGGGACTCATGAGTGCTGACGATTGGAAAGCCAAATGGATTTCGGCTGCAGGGGCAGAAAAATATGCCATAAAATATACATCGGCCAGACAGGACATTAACCTGGGAAGGGATTTTGTGGAATACAGGAAAGCCAACAAACCGGGGCCAAATGATCCGAACTATTCGTCCATGCTGTTACGCAAGGAATTTGATATACTGCCAGAATTGAAAAGGGCTGTGGTGCATGTTTGCGGACTAGGTCAATATGAACTCAATATCAATGGAAAAAAGGTCGGAGACTATTTATTGGCTCCCGGATGGACCGATTATCGGTTTACAGCTCTGTACGATACGTATGACGTAACCGATATGCTGTCGAAAGGGGAGAATGTCGTGGGATTGATTCTGAGCAACGGGATGTACAATGTTCAGTTTGATTCCATCCGCTATGTAAAACTTCTCAATTCATACGGCCCCTTGATGGCAAAAGTACAACTGCACCTTGAATATTCCAATGGTTCAACAAAGGATATTGGTACCGATGAGACCTGGCAAGTTTCTCCCGGCCCGATTACATATATGAACGAATATGGCGGAGAAGATTTTGACGCACGTTTGGTTGAACAAGGATGGGATAAAGCTTCGTTTAAGGGCTCCAACCGATGGACTAGCCCCATTGTTTTACCTGAAACAGGAATCGTGCTTAAAGGCCTTTCCTGCGCCGCACCTCCAATTAAAGTTATAGAAAAATTGACACCGGTCAAAAAAACAGCATTGAAACCCAATGTCTGGATTTACGACTTAGGGCAGAATACTTCCTTCATGCCAGAAATAAAAGTAAAAGGCTCAAAAGGATCGATCGTTCGAATAACGCCATCTGAACTCTTACATCCCGATGGTACACTTGACCGTTTATCGGCTTCTCAACATACCCACGGCCCGGCTTGGTGGCAATATACCTTGAATGGAGAAGAGAGTGAATATTACTTTCCAAAGTTCTTTTATCAGGGAAGTCGCTATTTTCAGGTAGAGCTATTTCCTGCTGAAAATGAAACCAAAGTGCCTGAAATCATGGAACTCAAAGGCGTAGTGATTCATTCTTCTGCAAAGCCAATAGGTACTTTCACCTGTTCCAATGAACTTTTTAACCGCATTTATTCCCTGGTTCGCTGGGCGCAACGAAGCAATATGATGAGCTGCCTGACAGATTGCCCTACCCGTGAAAAAATGCCATGGGTTGAACAATACCATCTGAATGGTCCTTCACTGCGTTACAATTTCGACTTGCTGACTCTTTTCAGAAAAGGGATGAATGACATGTACGACAGTCAATGGGAAAATGGCTTCGTAACCAACGTTTCTCCCGAGTTGTTTTATGCAGGGAGCGGAGTTTTGTCCAAGGGTTCAAGTACTTCTCTTTTTGAAGGGAACCCGATTGACTGCGGACTCCATAATTCTCCCGAATGGGGCAGTTCCTTTATCATCGTACCTTGGCAACAATATCTTTATTCGGGCGATCAGTCATTGATTAAAAGGTATTATGAAAGAATGAAAAAATACTTATCCTTCCTTGATTCCTGGTCAAAAGGCAATCTTTTATATTTTGGCTTGGGAGATTGGTTCGATATGGGACCAAAGGATCCTTGGGGTTCACAACTTACACCTATAGAATTTACTGCTTCAGCCATTTATTTTTACGATTACGAGTTGATGGCAAAAATGGCCACTTTAATTGGAGAAAAAGAAGATGCGTTGAAATTTGAAAAGAAAGCGGAAATTATAAAAAAGGCGTTTAATGATAAATTTTTCAACGCTGAAAAGGGAATTTATTCAACAGGATCCAATACCACCATGGCTATGCCTCTGGCCCTTAATATTGCAGAGCCTCAGAACCGTAAAATCGTAGCGGCGAATCTTGCTGCTGATATTCGAAAAAATGGAAATTCCTTCACTTGCGGTGATGTAGGATACCGATTCCTTTTGAAAGCACTTGCCATGGAAGGTTATTCCGATTTGATCTATGATATGAACAACCAATCCGAGAAACCGGGATATGGCTATCAACTGAAGATGGGAGCTACTGCTTTGACAGAAAAATGGAATGCAGATCCGGGAATGGGCTCGCAAAACCATTTTATGTTGGGTCAGATCAATGAATGGTTCTTTCATGATTTGGTTGGTATAGGAGTTGATGATAATGGAGATGGAGCCGGATTTCAAAAAATAATTATAAAGCCAATGGTTGTGGGTGACCTTAAATGGGTAAAAGGATCGTACCAATCGGTGAGCGGTTTAATTTCAACAGAATGGAAACATGAAAATGGTCTATTCACCCTACATCTTTCTGTTCCGGCAAATACAACTGCAACAGTTTATATCCCAGCCAAAAAGGAAAGCGACGTGAAAGAAAGTGGCGAGCGTGCAATTAAAGCGAAAGGTGTGAAATTCATTAAGTATGAAAATGGCAATGTCGTTTATGAGATTGTTTCAGGAGAGTACTGTTTTATTTCAAAGCTAAAGGAATAACGATTACAAATTAATTTATTCAAGAATAAACAACACATTATGAAGAAACTACTGATTTTCCTTTTTGCTACCATTGTATCAACTTCCTTTGCTCAAACATGGAAGAACCCATTTACAAATCCGGATGGATTAGGAGATCCCTACATCATGAAGGACAGAGGCACTTATTACTTATTTGCTAGCAACGGCGATGAGCAGATGCTGAGATGCTGGTCGTCAAAAGACCTGATTAACTGGTCTGATCCCATTGTTTGCTCCACCGATTCAAAGATAATAGGAGCTTATGCTCCTGAAGTAGTCTATTGGAATGGGACCTATTATATGTATACTTCACCTCATGGAAATGGGCATTATGTCTTAACCAGCACCAGTCCTACGGGTCCCTTTCAAGCTGTTACAGGTAATCTAGGCAAAGTGATTGATGGCTCGGTCTTTATTGATGACGATGCCAAATGGTATTTCTATCATGCGGATGGTGCCGGAATCTTTGGATGTGCCATGCCTACTCCTACTTCCATTGGGGCCGATGTCAATCTAAATGCACAAATGAACGGTCAATGGACGGAAGGGCCATGTCTCATTAAAAGAAATGGGATTTATTACTTATTGTATACAGGAAATCATGTCTTAACGAATGGTTATAGAACGGATTACGCCAAGAATTTAAAGAGTCCCATCACTTCATTTACTCCCCAAGCTGCACAGAATCCGATTCTCATAAAGACTGAAGGTTCTTTTGCGGGTTTGGGGCATGGCACTGCCTTTATTGGCCCAGACCTGGATACTTACTATTTTACTTATCATAATCTGGTAACTGTATTGAATGGAAGTCCGACCAGAAAATTAAGTTTAGATCGGATGGCCTGGAATGGGGATAAATTGATGATGTTGGGGCCGACGGACTGGAACCAGCAAGCTCCTCAACTGGCCACCTCCGACTATTTTAACAGAGCTGAACCAGGTACTGATTGGACTATGCCAAATGGTGGCAATTGGGGCATCAGCAATCAAGACCTGATGTTTCAGGACGTGATGAATGAATCCTCTGAAACCCCGCACAAAGCTATCTTTAATAAAGTTGCTGCATCTGATTATACTGCTGAATTTACGATAAAAGAGGTAGCAAGAAGTACTGATTCGGCCAGTCTGGGTGCGATTTTTAGCTACAGCAACGAACAAAATTATGGAGTAGCCTTACTTCATAGTTTTACCAATCAGTTAGAAATCAAATTTTTAATTAATGGAACATGGAGTAGTCCACAAATGTATAACCTTCCAATCGGATTTAATTTTAATGTTTGGCACAGCATACGCATTGAAAAATATGCCAAAAGCTACAAGTTCTTTGTAGATAAGTTGTTTAAAGCTACGCTTTCAAGTGAACTTGGAGGTGGCAAAGTAGGTTATATAACCACTTGGAGTCAGGGCAATTTCTCTTACATAGCACTTAGCAACAAAGTGAACGGGTCAGGTGTTTTTGATGTTTACAAACCCATTCCTGGTATTTTAACCGCCGTGCATTACATGACAGGTGGCGAAGGTGTTGGGTATCACGACCTGACTCCCGGGAATGCTGGTGGGCAATACATCAGAAACGACAGTGTGGACATCAGTACAAATGCTGCTGGAGGTTATCACATCAGCGGAAACCAAGCGGGAGAATGGTATAAGTATCGTGTAAATGTTGATTCAACAGGCATTTATAATGTTGGAATAAGATATGCAACAACAAGTTCGTCTTGTCAGATAAGAATCAGCCAAGGAGAAACGGATGTAACCGGAGTTATTGATCTTCCGTCCACAGGTGGCATGTCAACTTTCCGAACCTTTACCATTCATGGTCTAAACTTGACAGCTGGTTATCAAACACTTAAAATAGAAGTTGTTAACGATGATTTTAACTTCTACGAAATGCAATTTATTCCTGCCGAAAATGAATTGGTCACCAAAACGGATCCATTTGACACGGCTTTCAGTTCAGACTGGAACTACAACGATGGAAACTGGACGATTGAATCTGGTCAGGCCAATATTGATGGTTTTGGTAAAAAAGTGATGGGTAATACCGGATGGACAAATTATACCATTGAAGCCGATGTAACCTATATAAATGCCATGAACGCCGGTATCATTTTCCGTGTAAACAATCCATCCATAGGGGGAGCCAATGATAATCCCGCCGCGGGTACAGACTTTCTTCAGGGTTATTTTGTTGGTTTAGGAAGTACGAATGTAGCTCTTGGAAAACATAATTATGGTTGGGCTTCATTAAGAACAGCATCAGGTTCCTATTCACTAAATACAGTTTATCACATCAAAATAGTCGCAACGGGTGCCAATATTAAAGTTTATGTAACTGATATGACCACTCCAAAGATAGATTTCACAGATCCCAATCCCATTATCAATGGAAAAGTAGGATTTAGATCCTGTGGTGTCCATGCACATTTCGACAATTTAAAAGTAACAACATTTATGAACCCGGAAACAGGGATAAAGGATCTTGCAAACAATGCATCCATTAATGGACTCGAGCTATTTCCAAACCCGGTTTATGATATACTTACCGTTTGTGCTGCCAAAAAATCCATTGCAAAAATTTACAATGCAACAGGCCAGTTAGTGATGACACGAAAAATGGAAGTCAGTAACAATCAGATCAATGTTGAAAAACTTTCAAAGGGTCTGTATGTTATTAATATTGAAAGCGATGGAAAAGAACTCTCTGGAAAATTCTTAAAAGAATAGATGAGAATCTCTATACATTATCTACCATTCACCTCCTTTTGTACATTGCAAGAAAGCTTAAATCTAATAATAATGAACACATTAAAACACCGGAAAAAGTATCGGATAATCTTATCCATCATATCTTTATTATTGTTCTCGGGCGAAAGTTGCTACGCGCTGAATATGCAACGTTCCGCGGATGTAGGTGGTAAAATAGTGAACGACCCGGTCAATAAGGTTCTCACTCTAAGCGATGATCATAACCAGATTCAACTGCGATTAAATTACAACGGCAAATGCATGCTGGACGATGTACGCATTCGTGGATCACAGAATCTGGTGCCAGCTGTCACAGGTGTCTGTTCAGCCATCAATACAAATGGTACCTGGTTTACGACTCGAGGCGGGATTGCAACACCCGATGTAGTGATAAAGGACAATATCGTCACAATCAAAAATATTAAATTCGGAAGTGTGGTTGAACAATGGACCTTCACCACCCATTCCGATTACATCAGCTGGAGTATCGGTCGAAAGTACTTGTTGGATGCAATAATTGACGATTCCTATTTTCCGGGTTGGGAGTTTAATTCCATGACTACCTGGACAGGGGCGCTCCTGGATAACGGAGCTGTTGCCTGGTGTAAGTTTCTGGAAACCAGTGGCGCGAGTCTTGGCCAACATGCAAACACCATTTCCTTGTGGAACAAGGATACGAATTCCTGCCTGAGAATCGTTCCGGACAAAGTGGAGGGGAAGACTTTCGCTGCCCGTTTCAGTCATCAACCCAGTGGTTATTTTACAGTTTGTCAAAGTGTCACCAGGCAGGAGCTGTTGCCAAAATACAACCTGAGTCGCTATCTAAGCAATAAACTGGATGTGTGGAAATCTTACAATGTAAAACAGAATGATTCAATCGGTGTTACGTACGATTTGATTCCACTGGCGTATGATACAGCTTACGACCGAGGAACATTTAAGGGTGTGAATGGCGCATCGATACGTGAAATGATGCATACCATTGCCCGCTATGGAGTGATAGACAAGCAGCACTTTGGTGGAAATGGCTGGCGTACCGGTTACATTTGTTTGCACGAACAGTGGTGGCCGCAGATTGCAGCAACCCTGGCAGAACCTGATTATACCAACGGCTTGTCTGAAGCTTATGACTTTTACCGAGACCATGCAGTGGGCGTTGATGGACGGGTAAAATCCCGTTTCAAGGATACCAGCGGTGACGATATGCCAGGTACATACGACGCTTATGGTTTTTACGAAGCTCAATGGGGATATCTGATGGACAGTCAGACCGATTATGTGATGGTTGTGGCTGAACAATTTCAGAATACAGGCGATATAGCCTGGGCACAGGGGCAGAAGAAGACTTGCGAGAAAGTGCTTGACTATCTGCTTAAGCGCGACACAAACGGTAATGGTTTGGTGGAAATGAAGAGCAACTACCATACCGACAAAAGGGGGAGCGATTGGATAGATATCGTGTGGTCTGCTTATGAAAACGCATTGGTAAACGCTGAAATGTACAATGCACTCAATCTTTGGGCTGGGGTTGAGAATATCCTGAACGACAGCATTCAGGCAAACGTGTACCGTGTTGCTGCTGCCAAACTAAAAACAAGTTTCAACAAACCCATCAACGAGGGCGGATTTTGGAATCCGGAGAAAAACTGGTATATCTATTGGCGTGACAAGGATAATTCAATTCACGGAAACAACCTGACCATGCCGGTCAATGTTTGCGCCATAGCTTATGGTCTTTGTGATGATTCTACCCGCATAGGCGGTATTCTATCACAAATGGAAACCAAGATGCAGTCTGAAAAATTGTTCTTCTGGCCACTCTGTTTTTATCCCTTTACTTCGGCTGAAGGTGGCGGCGGTGCTTTTCCCGATTATGAAAACGGTGACATTTTTCTTTCCTGGGGCGAGCTGGCAGTCAGGGCATATTCAAAATACGATCCGTCCATTGCATTAAAATACATCAAGAATGTTCTAAACCGTTATGAACAGGATGGTCTGGCCTTCCAACGCTATCTGCGTGTAAGCCAGAATGGCGCAGGCGATGATATTCTGGGCGGAAACTGCATGGCTGTCGCCGGACTCTATCGGGATATTTACGGAGTGCGACCCATCTATAACGGACTTTATCTGGAGCCGCATCTCTTGCCTGAACTCAATGGAACTCAGCTTAAATACCGGTTAAGAGGAAAGTTGTTCACGATAGACCTGAATGTAAATGATTACGCCATTACAGTGAACGGTGTGACGGTGAGAGACACCAAGCCTTTTGCAGTGGATGACATGGGTAACCGGTTGTCGTTGAGTGATATCCCAATGTCCACCAAATTTGTCGGTACTAGTAAAGAAATCAATTCCAAAAATCCATTTGAGAAAATAGTTATAACCTCCAAAATAGCCGATTTGTCCTTTACCCCCCCAAAAGCCAATGATACCATAAACGCTACATTGTTTGATTTGCAAGGTCGAAAAGTCGCTGAACTTATAAATGGCAGCTACTCTGGACATCAGGAAATTTCAAAAGCGTTGACAGGATTGAAGACAGGTATGTATATACTGTATGCAAGTGTAAATAGTAAAAGTGTTTTGAGAGAAAAGTATCTGATCGAGTAGCAGTTGAATAGAACCAGTCTTTAGAATATCATGAAAAAGAAGAATAAAATATCTGTTGCAATCATAGTCTCCGTTTTAAGTTTGAGTTTTTTGCATACAACTATTTACGCCCAGGCAATCTGGGGTACATCACCCATTACCGAGCGATATCCGTATGTCAGTTCAGGCAGCTTCAGTGGGCCTGTGGTGTCTCAGTCGCCGGATCCGCTGGTGTCTTACAGGTGGGCAAATCCTCAGGTCATTGATGGGCTGGAAATTTATCTTCAGAAACCGACGAGTATTCACACAGATTCAACGGCTTCTTTTGATAACCTGAATTCGTTGCTTGGCTCTTCACCAAATGTAACTGTTAAG
>Ga0209125_1003370_pt1 | contig 11059 bp, 8 predicted proteins | sample BarGraIncub1131A_FD_184503 | JGI IMG/M metagenome (GOLD analysis project Ga0209125, IMG submission 184503) | Arctic peat soil microbial communities from Barrow, Alaska - Barrow Graham LP Incubations 11-31A (SPAdes) (version 2) | ecosystem: Environmental > Terrestrial > Soil > Wetlands > Peat... | reverse complement strand
CCCGCGATGGTACCTTCCACCATCACCGAGAAAACATTATTCGTGCCTGTGGAAACAGGCATGATCGGGACCTCCCCGGCGCCTTTCGCTACCACCCGGTTCGTGCCGTCACCCCCCAAAGTGACCAAGCACTTGACGCCTAACTCTGCCATTTTAGCGGCTGCCAACTGCGAATCCTCTTGATTGGCCTTCCACGCCATGGGTAAGAGCTTTACGTCCATGGTTAATTGATGCTCACCACAAAAGGCATCTAAGGCCCGGTCGTAGAAGCCAAAATATTCCGGCATGATCCAGACCGTTTGAACCCCTGTCGCTTGAAGCCCCAGCAAGATTCTCCGGATTAAATTCACTTTTTCCTGATTATCAAAGACCGTGGCGTGAGCCACCAAACGTCGGATATCTTTTCCCGAAGCGGGATTGGCAATAATTCCTGCAATCATGCGTTTCCTCCTACCTAAGCTTTAAGGGCGACGACGGTCGCCCTTAAAGGAGAAAGATTTAACCCTACGATATCTTAGAAAAAGGATTTCACTGCAGCGACGATTTTTGCCTCATCGGGGATATAGGCCCCTTCTAGTTTTGCTGAGAAAGGAATGGGCGCAAAGGGTGCTCCGATCCTTTTAATGGGCGCATCGAGAAAGTCAAACGCTTCTTCCGCGACCATTGCTGCGACTTCTCCCCCGAAGCCGCCTTGTTTGACCGCTTCATGAACAATCAGTAGTTTTCCGGTTTTTTCGATGGATTTATATAACGTTTCCTTGTCAAAGGGTACAAGGGTCCGGGGATCAACCACTTCTGCTTCGATGCCTTGTTGAGCTAAGGTTTCCGCAGCGGCTAGCGCTGTATGAAGCATACTAGAATACGCGAAGATCGTGACATCTTTTCCTTCTCGCTTGATATCCGCCTTGCCGAGTGGGATCGTATACTCGCCTTCAGGCACTTCTCCCATGACCCCATAGAGGCCTTTATGCTCTAAGAATACGACCGGATTATCATCACGGATCGCAGCTTTCAATAAACCTTTCGCATCGGCTGCCGTCGAAGGCATGACGACTTTAAGACCTGGAACGTGGCAAACCCATGCTTCTAAGCTTTGAGAATGTTGGGCCGCACCAGAAAATCCGCCCCCACAGGCCAGCCTTAACGTCATCGGCACCTTCGCCTTGCCACCAAACATATAGCGTATCTTGGCACCTTGATTAAATAACTCATCGAGGCAGACGCCTAAAAAGTCGGCAAACATGATCTCTGGAACGGGGCGTAAACCCGCGACTGCAGCCCCTACGCACGAACCCACAATTGCGGTCTCCGAGAGCGATGAATCGATCACTCTTTCGCCACCGAATTTATCAAAGAGCCCTGTTGTTACGCCGAAACATCCGCCGAAGGCTCCAACATCTTCTCCTAATATATAAACTTTCTCATCCCTCAGCATTTCTTCCTCGAGGGCCTCGTTAATTGCTTGGGAATATGTCTTCTCTGCCATAATAATTCACCCCTTCAAATTCCTTAGTCGCAGTATACATCCGTCGTTAGTTCACTAAGCTCAGGCTCAGGACTATTGTGAGCATATTCAACGGCATCAGTAATTACCTTTGTAACCTCAGTGTCAATTTGCTTAATTTCCTCTGCTGTGGCCATCTTCATTTCTTGCAAACGTTGGGAGAAACGTGGTAATGGATCTTTCGCTTTCCAGGCGTTCAATTCTTCATCGGTCCGGTAGACGCAGGCATCCCCTTCGAAATGACCGTGTTGTCGATAAGTTTTACATTCGATCAAGATGGGGCCTCCACCAGCACGAGCACGCTTGATTGCTTCTTCTGCTGCTTCGTAGACTGCCATCACGTCATTGCCGTCAACGACGATCCCTGGCATTCCGTAGGCTGCAGCGCGATCTGCTATGTCTGTTATGTTTGAATGCCGTTTAAAGCTCATTGAAATACCGTACCCATTATTTTCATTGATGAAAACCACCGGCAGTTTCTGGACACTAGCCATGTTCAAGGACTCATGGAATGTCCCCCGGTTTGAGGATGCATCCCCGAAAAAGCAGACCGCGACGCCATTGGTCTTCATATATTTTGCAGCAAAACCAGCCCCTACCGCTAAGGGTAGACCAGCACCCACGATTCCATTCGCACCCAAAAATCCCAATTCCATATCGGCAATATGCATGGAGCCGCCTTTTCCTTTACAGAGTCCGTCGGACCGGCCGAAAATCTCAGCCATCATTTTGTCAATTGAGGCTCCGCGAGCAATTGCATGCCCATGGCCCCGATGGGTGCTAGCGATGTAATCCTGTTTTTCTAAGTGGGCACAGGCTCCGGTCGCCACTGCCTCTTCACCGATGTATAGATGGACAAAACCAGGAATTTCACCTTGTGAGAAAAACTTCGCTACGGTCTCTTCAAATTCACGGATTGTACGCATTTTACGGTATAAATCAAGCATTTGTTCTTTTTTAAGAGCCACTAGAAATCACTCCTCATTCGAATATTTTATTTTGTTACACACTTGCTGTCCCACCCGGTTCGATCAACATTGGAGTCCAAGACAATACAGACATTTCCCACGACATTCCTACGACACTACCCATACTCTTTACTTCCATCCTCCTTTGCTTGCAACCCTGTTTGTTCTGCTGAATGTGATTTAAGTTAGATGTGTTAAATCTACGCAATACCTTAAATATGCAAGCCGTGTGCCAGTCTGAAGATTTCTCAAATATTTCGTTTTAAAACAGGCGGTACTCCCTGTGATACAAGGGATAGACAAGGGATGGCTTATATTTATTGGAAGTCTAAATGCCCTTTATTATAAATAAATAGTGCTGTCGCGCCACTGTTCTGAAAATGAACGCTGTTCGATCTTCGAACAGCTTAAATATATTATTTTCAGTGGGACTTTTAAAAAAATGACCCCTGCTAAAACAGAAGTCATCTCGTCGTCAGGCCTAGTATTATTTACAGTTATTTGTTCTTTTTGATGAAGCCATAAGAACCGAAATATACAGCATAAATCAACATGATCAACATCATCAAATCTACCCACGTTAAGGGATCTCCACCGAATCCATGGCTGATCTCCGCTTCATGGAGTACAGAAACCGCAAACCACCGGGTATAGACCAGAAATGTTACAATCCCCAGACCGTAAGTAATGACTATTCTGACAACCTTTTTGGATAGGGTGTTTAGAGCTCGAGTATCAAAGACGATGTTCCAGGTTAAGACCCAGAACAAGATACAAATCCCTAATTGAGCTGGCCACATTGTAATCGCTACTCCAAGAGATTTCTGCGCCTCAAGGGGGATCAGAAAGTTTTTAAGCAGCGCTAAAAACAAGAAATAGATTCCTGTACCGATGATGAAGTTGCCAAAGAATGATCCCATTGCAGTTTTGGCTCTTGAACCCAACCCACTCCAAGGCCAGTTATCCAAACCATTGGCTATTGTAAGCCAAGAAACAATCACTGAATAGAACCAGCCTACTGCTGTGACCAATGGAAGAACCACGTGTCCGTTTTGGGACCAACTGGCGACGTTAGGATATATTAAAACAAAAAAACCAATACAAGACAGGAAAAATCCTTCGAAAAACTCTATGATACCAACCCATGGTTGTTTGAGACCTAGATCAACCCATGGCCAATGGCCCATGCTGGTTGCTAAAATACCGAAAAAGTAAAAGCCCATGAGGACAATCATCCCTGTTGCTGTCCAACCTGCTCCACTTGGATTAAAAGCCGGTTCAAAGCTACCGATGCCGTAAACAAGTATTCCTACTGTTAACAAAGCCAACACTGAGCCGACAACAAAGGCAACTAAACCCGATAGAGGCTGCTTTAGCCGATGAACGAGCCATAGATCACCGTTAAATGCCAGGAATACGACCTCTAAAATGAACCAAAACATGATCGCTCCAAAGGGCTGTGGGTACAGTTTCCATAGTCCTTGCTTTGGATCCGCAAACAGATTCCAAACTATAAGACTCACGACCATAATTATTGCTAAGTGGGCCATTGCAAACGTAATCGGACTAACGGATAATCCAAAGGGTTTCTTAGTTCTAACAATCTCATGGCTCTTTCCCGTTGTCTTGATTGGAGCCTCCAAACCCATACACCTCCCAATTGAATTTAATTTAACAACCTTCGAAGAAGATCAAGTTTTAAACCAGTCTGGTTTTGAAAGGTTCCTTGATGGCCTTCCCTTTCTCTGTCCAGATGATAACAAGTCGAATTCTCAATATCTATGAGTACACCTTTTAGGCCAATACGTTCAAAGTCGTGCCGGTGTTTCGCTAAAAAGGTCTGACAACACGTTCCTATAAAAGCACTACACCCTTTCTCTTTCAAACTTTGTAAAACTTGCTCAAGCATTTCAAAGTTCTGTATCGTAACCGGCTTCATCCCATGTTCCTCTGCTAATTGATAAGCTTCCCCAATATCGCAACGTCCACAACGTTCACAACCTTCCGTATATCGGAACTTGCAAGTTGGGCTTTTTGCGCAGTAAGGAAGCAACAAAGGCAATGTGTCAAAACTTTTGGTAACCTCAACGTCTCTGGAGTTGACACTTTTCCCTACAAAGGATATGGAGTTCATTTCCTCAGGATGAACACCTAATTCGGTTAACCAGTTCTTTCTTAACGTTTCAATGTCTAATTCACCCTTCAGTTTCATCTATATTACCTACCAATTCCTTGCAGTCTTCCACAACCCTTGAATGGGGAGATTCAACGGTATAATCATATAATCTTGTTTCAATCGGATTTTCAACAAACGCCTAGGTCTTAAATACTCCTAGGCGTTTGTTGCAAGAGAAAAGCTTTAGAAGGGTGAAACCAAAATTTTAATATTCTCTTCTTTATGGTTTACGAGTTCATCAAATCCCTTTTCTATAATATCCGCAAGTTTAATTTTCCCTGTGATCATGGGTTCTGCCTTAATCCGACCATCATTCATTAAATCAATCGCCGTTTTAAACTCTCCATTGTAAGCCAAGGATCCAATAATGTGTTTTTCAGTCGCGGTCACTTCGAAAAAGTTAAACGTACTCTCGCGCTCAAAAATCCCTACCATGACGATTTTACCGCTTTTTCGTGCCAATTGTATGGCGAGTGGTGCGGTCTTGTGATTCCCAATACACTCGAAGGTGATATCCGCGCCTAATCCGTCGGTAAGCTCCTTGATCTTGGCGACAACGTCCACTTCACTCGGATCGAAGACGGCAGTTGCCCCCATATTTAAAGCAAATTCTTTTCTAGCTTTCGCCATTTCAATGACATAAACTTTGCTGGCTCCGGCAGCCTTCGCCGCTTGTAAGGTCGCGAGTCCAATTGTTCCCGCGCCCAGAACAACGACGATATCACCTTCCATCACAGGTGCCTGTCGAACGGCATGGATCCCAACTGCTATCGGCTCGATGACTGCTGCGGCCTCGTAGGACATATCATCCGGAATTTTATACATCGTATAGGCGGGTACATTGACATATTCTGCAAAGGCACCATCGGTCATCAGCCCAGTAAACGCCAACTTTTCACACATACTATAATTCATGCGTTTACAATGATAACATTCCCAGCACACTTGGCAGGCATCAGGGGCGACCCGGTCTCCCACCTGAACATTCGTTACTCCCGGGCCGATTTCTACCACTTCTCCGGAAAATTCATGTCCAAGAATAATCGGTGCTTGACTACCTGTGAGTGCATCTGGCGTTGAAACGGGAATGAAAATTGGTCCAGCTAAGTATTCATGGAGATCGGAACCACAAATTCCACACCATTTAACCTTAACTTTAACCCACCCTTCACCAGGTGTCGGTGGCTCAGGTACATCCACGACGCGAACATCTTTTCTTCCATACCACACTGCAGCTTTCATAATTGCCCTCCTCTTTTGTTACTATCCCCCTTTAATATTGCAAATTTTATGCCAGTTCTGAATATTTAAAGATGTTAGTTTATAATAAACAGGCCGACTGCTTGTAAGACAAGGGTTAACTCGACTATTTTAGGACCGTTAATCCCCACCAATCAACAAACTTGTAGCAGTCTTGACCGGTCATAAAACGAACACTGTTCGATCTTCGTACAAATTAAATTTTATTTTTAATTTGGGATTGAAAAAGGTTGCTCAAGGAACGAATCCTGTTCGTCCCTGAGCAACCTTTGCATTGATGACCTTACTTAATCCCATATTTATCTAAGCTCTAATCCCCAACTTTTTTAACTTGTCATACAACGTATTGCGTCCAATTCCCAGTGCCTTTGCGGTTTTGGTGATATTACCATTAAATTTGTCAAGCGTGGACACAACCGTGATTTTCTCAATTTCTGTTAAGGAGATGACGTTTCCACTCGTTGGCATGATGATAGGCTTACATTTTATGCCATTGGGTAAATCTTGCGCGCTGAGACATTCCCCTTCGGCAACATTTATGGCATATTCAACGGCATTTTGCAGCTCCCTTATATTTCCTGGCCAAGAATAATGACTAATGACTTCAAGAAATTCCGGCTCAACCCCTTTAATCTTTTTACCTAGGCTTTCCGAGAAAACGTTGATTAAATGAAGTGTTATGAGTTCAATATCCTTGCCTCTGTCTCGTAAGGGTGGGATGTGAATTCTTAAGACATTTAAGCGGTAATATAAATCTTGACGGAAACGCCCTTCCTCAACGGCCTTAAGCAGGTCCTTGTTGGTAGCAGCAATAATCCGGATGTTAATGGGAATGACTTTTTGTCCACCGACTCTTGTTATTTTCCGTTCCTGCAAAACCCGCAAAAGGTTGACCTGAAGCTCTATCGGCATATCGCCGATTTCATCGAGAAAGATGGTCCCCTCATCGGCAAGTTCAAACTTTCCTGTATTCCCGCCTCGCTTTGCTCCAGTAAACGCGCCCTCATTGTAACCGAAAAGTTCACTTTGGATGAGTTCTCGTGGCATCGCTGCACAGTTGACGGCGACAAAAGGGCCCTCGGAGCGAGCGCTATGATTATGAATCGCTTGGGCAAATAATTCTTTGCCCGTACCGCTTTCTCCTGTTAAAAGAACGTTTGAACGGGAATCCGCGGCGACAAAGATTAATTTCAAGGCTTTTTTTACGACTTCAGATTCCCCGATAATATCCTCACAATAAAAGCGGGCGGTCGCTCCTACCATCCTGTTCACCATACTTCGGACCTTATTTATCTCCCTCAAAGTGTACACCACACCCGCAATTGAGCCATCCTTCATATAAAATGGACGGGCTGAACAGATACAATGAAATCCGCCGCCGGCTTGATCGTGCACAATTTCGACGTCTGTTTTCCAAAGAAGTTGGTTCGCCATTTCACTGAACTTCTCGTTAGGGCCGAGGATCGATTTCAGAAGTTGGCCCGTCTCTACTTTTTCGCTCAAGCCGAATATTTTTTGGGCAACCGGATTAATATGAATAATCCGTCCTTCATTATCAACGGCCAACAAGCCTTCGGCCACACTTTCCGAGGCAGCACTCAAGAGTTCATAGGCTCGGTTCTTTTCTTGCTGGACTTCTTCCTTCCGCAATTGATTTTCGATGGCTTCTACCGCCGCTACAACCATACCAAAGGTATGAGAATATACGCATTCTGAGGGGCCGGAGACATTAAAGCAGCCGATAATTTTTCCGGCAGGATTATGAATGGGTGCTCCCGAACACGTCCAGTAATGATGCGTTTGGCAAAAGTGTTCGAACGGCGACATTTGAATGGCACGATTGATGGCCAGTGCTGTCCCGATTGCATTCGTCCCCACGGCCTGTTCCGACCAGTTTGCGCCCTGTACAAACCGAATGGTGCTTGCCGCCTTTTTCAGAATTTCAGCATCTCCGCAAGTATGCAAAATTCTCCCTTCTTCGTCTGTAATCACGACCATGAAGCCCGAGCCCTTAACACTTTGGTAAACGGTGTGCATGAACGGCTTGGCTACTTCTACTAATTTCGTGTTATTCTTAATGAGTTGTTGCAGTTTTTCTGGGTCCAAAGTATCCTTCCCTATGCCATCCTTTGGATTGACACCGATTTTCTTACAGCGCCGCCAGGATTCAAGGATCACTGAGCGTGTCACCGCTGGATCCTCGATACCCTCTTCGATAAAGCTTCTCCATGCCCCCAACGAGCCTTCTATATCTTTTACGGATTGCTTGGACATCTTACGCACCTCCTAGGACCTTTTCTGCTCACGAATGGAACTTGTGCAGCATACTCTGCAAATTTTCTCTTGGCATGGAATTTGCATTTAAGGAGTTATAAACAATCAATTTATGTTAGGAGTACTCGTTATGGAATTCTACAATCTTGGCCAAGTTACTTGGTTTGAATCACAAGTTATTTATCACGCGCTTGCCCACCTAAACCGGGAGGCTTTAATACTCTGTACTCCAGCGACACCTTATGTCTGTGCCGGGTACCATCAGGATCTGGCCAGCGAAGTCGATTTAAAGACTTGTAAAGAACAGAACCTCCCCCTGTTTCGTCGTGAAGTTGGAGGGGGACTGGTATATTTAGATCATCGGCAGGTTTTTTTTCAACTGGTTCTTCACCGACAAAATCCAGACATCCCCACCAACCGGGAGCGTTTTTACAGAAAGCTGCTTGAACCTGTCGTGCAAACGCTTCGGGATTTCAACTTACCAGCGGAGTTACGCTCGCCTTGTGACTTAATTATTCACTCCAAAAAGATTTCTGGCAACGGCGCTGGTCAAATCGGAGAGTGTTATGTCTTAGTTGGAAATATTCTACTTGATTTTAATTATGAGGTGATGTCTTCGATTATACGTGTCCCATCAGAAGGTTTTCGCCAGGAGTATTTACATCAAATGCAAGCAAATCTCACGACATTGCAGTCGGAAATGGGGAGAGTCGTAAATTGTGACGAAGTGATGGAAAGGCTCAAAACAAACTTTTCAAGCGCGTTCTCGCTGACTTCAACCCAACTAGACGATGAGGTCTTGGAACAGATCCGCAAACTAACGCCGGTGTTTCAATCGAACGAATGGCTCATGGAAGTGGGGCGTCGCCTCCCTTATCGGGAGATTAAAGTAGCGGAAAACAGCTATATCAGAGAATACCAAGTCACGCTTGATGCGACCGACCTTACCTGCCGTTTAGTCCTCGACGGTCAACGGATTGCCAAACTATCCTTAAGTGCTTCCAATCGCTTAATCCCTTCCAGACTTTTGCGACAGTTGGAGGGCTCCCTCCTCGGAAAGACGATGGATTTTGAACTATTAAATGAAGCCTGTTCAGAAACACACGCCTTAACCGACTCTAATGCTAGAATACTAGCTCTCACCCTTATTGGGAAGAACGCAGTGGAAACAGCGTGATCATCGCTTCAGTATGACTGTTAGATTACCTTTGCCTAAGATTCAAAGTACTCTGGGAATGCAAACCAAGTTTTTCGTACTAAGACGGAAAAGTCCGTCTTTTCCCAGTTTAAATTATATTCGACTTTTTTTTCAAAACCCCTTTGTGTAAAATATCCAAATCTTGTCGAACACTGCCCAGGATACTGTGTTAACACGTTAAGGTCACCAGTTCTAATGCTGTCAGCCGCTAAAGAACCCGCTATTTTTCCAGCGACGATTGCTTGGAAAATTCCCTCTCCGCTGATCGGATGCGTTTGTCCTGCCGCATCCCCAACGATCATTCGGTTATTTTGTTGCAGCTTTATCTGCGGTCCTCCGATAGGAATTGCTCCACCGGTCGTGCGTATCACGTCTTCACGAATGACCTCTTCTTGGATTAAAAATTGTTGGAATTCTGCTAAGGCCGTTGCGACATTTCCACCTAACCTCAAATCCAAGCTCACCCCGACATTTGCCAAATCATTTTTCGGAAAGAGCCAGGCATATCCGCCGGGGATGGAGGGGCTAAAGTAAATTCGAGCCCATTTCGACCGTTTCCTTAACTTGACCGTGATTTGCTTAGCATAGGCCAAAGCCGGTGGCGGGCACTGCATTGCCTGGGCTACCACGGATTTAGGTCCTTCCGCTCCAATAATAACCTCTGCTTTAACCACAGATAATTTTCCCTGACTCTTCACTAAAACGCCCTGATCCGTAACCTCTACTGCCTGTGTTTTCATCAATAACTTGGCTCCAGCTTGAACTGCTCTCTCCGCTAGATAACGATCAAAGACATCCCTGTTAAGTATGTAACCAGGTGCCCGTGTCTGAGCCACTTGTTCACGCTGAATATAAGTCGTGAAACCTTCCACCCTTTGAGCGATGCAATCGGCTGGAATAGGTACTTCGGCCGCTAAACTCAACGGTACATACTCTGCACATTGCACGGGTAACCCGATTCGTTCTTTTTTATCCAGGAACAACACCGTAGCCCCACCGGCAGCAGCTGCAGTGGCTGCGGTGCTCCCCGCTGGGCCAGCTCCAATGACGACAATATCCGCGTTCATCTTAAGGCTCTGCGCACGCATGACTCCAGATCCTGAGCCGTCACACCCGGTATTTGATCCGGGTAAGCCTTAAAATAAGACCTGATGATCTCCTCAATTTTGTTTCCTTCCAGCGGGCAATCCTTTAAGCGGGCTTCAAGCTCAAAGATGACTGTGGGGTTCTTTGTAAAGAAATCTCCACTGATTAATACGCTCTTCAAAACGCGTGCCTTTAACTCTGTCTTGACAACCACTCGAATTAATCCGCCTGGTGTTTTAACGCACGCTTCCTTTATTTCTCCCGCTTCAGTGGGTAAATGCACTTTATAGATCCATTCAGGAGACTGAAAATATAATCTCCGCTCTTGAAATAATGCCTCTTCCCATGAATTAAGTTCGTCTCTTATAAATTGCATCTCCATCACGGATGTAAAGGCCGCACAAATTGCTTCTTTCATCTTGGGCATGTCCGGAACTTGACCCAGCTCTCTTTTAAGCCACGTTACCCTGTCCTCGACCGCACTAATATTCTTATCACTTATTTTTTCCATGGGGATCTTGAGTACCTTGACCATGCTCTCAACGTCAAAATCTACAAGTAGAGAACATTGGAACACAAAGGCATTGCCTAAT
>Ga0209125_1003368_pt1 | contig 11063 bp, 8 predicted proteins | sample BarGraIncub1131A_FD_184503 | JGI IMG/M metagenome (GOLD analysis project Ga0209125, IMG submission 184503) | Arctic peat soil microbial communities from Barrow, Alaska - Barrow Graham LP Incubations 11-31A (SPAdes) (version 2) | ecosystem: Environmental > Terrestrial > Soil > Wetlands > Peat... | reverse complement strand
CACCTGGTTCTTTTACGGGATGGTGGGCCAATGCTTATGTTTCCGAGGTAAACCTTATCGCTAAGCTTCATACCTATTCAAATCTACTATTATGGGTTTCGGGACATAGGCATCTCAATACAGTAACAGCATTAAAATCACCAGATCCTACCCATCCTGAATTCGGCTTCTGGGAGGTTGAAACAAGATCATTGAAGGAATTTCCTCAGGAATTTCGTTTGATTGATATCCTTCGCAGCAATATTGACAATACCATTTCTATATTTGCAACCGATGTGGATCCTGCTGTTAAAGATGGTTCTTTGGCAGCAAAATCAAGGGCTTTGGCATTGGGAGCACATCAGATTTTTAAATTACCAATAAATCAACCCTACAATGCAGAACTGGTTAAGCAATTGAGTCCGGAAATGCAGGCTAAAATGAAAAATTACGGCACACGATATTATTAATCATGCCTGGCTTATATTATCACATTCTATTCACACAACCTGGATAAATAATAGTTAAATCACTCCCAATAAGAACATTAAATCATTATAAATGAAATGAAATTGTTGCAACTTTCAGCTGTAAGGGGAGCCTCAACAACAGCCACTTACAGTTTTTTAGCAGTAAGTGTGATAAATAAATGTTTGTGGAAGCACTAAGCGCCACAAAGTCTTGTTTATTGTTAGCAGTTGATTTTATTTCTTTTCGTCTTTTATTAATTCGTCAAATTTTATTTTTATATTCTTTTGCAACTCAGGCATGTATTTCTGCGACATAACTTCCATAAGATCCTTTTGAATATCCGGTGCTATTTGAATTAATTTCTGACTTGCTGGTGTTTTATAAAAACTTATGTAATAATTAATCTCTTTTTGATTAAAGTATTTGTCATATATGTCAACCATATTTTCATAAAGCAAATTTTTTATTAGTTCTTTAACATTTGGCATTAATGAAATTATTATTTCTGCCGAACGTGCTCTTGTCACCGAATCCGTTAATTGGCTCTGCATCTGGTTTAGCACACCTGGCGCTATTGATGCTGACCATTTATCCATCAATGAGTCAGTTTGCATTAAATGAATTAATTCCTTGATTGATTCTTTTTTTGTCTGAGAATATCCATTGATAAAAGCGACAAAACAAAACATTGAAACTAAAATTACTTTTTTCATAATCATTTTAATTAGGTAGTTGATTTATAGATATTTTGTAAAGAAAATATAGTTTTATGCGAAAAGCAAGTATTTTCTTACTTATTGTATGAGCACCGTTTTGCTACCAATTATGTATAAAGTCAAGATAAAAATACAAAATATAGAAGCCACCATATTTTGTGACCTTTCTGACAAGCCTAACATACCTTCAACAATGCAAAAGTCCTTCCATTTCTCTTTTCCGCCTATCTTACCATATTATCTTACAGTTCATTTGCTTTTTCAATCAATAGTTTTCGTTCCTCTTTGCTACTCATCATTCTTTAGATCACTAATGAGTAATTTTAATATAGGCCTGAAATATAATGATATTTTGTTGATGTGCAAGTGATTATAAAGGGAAATTGAATGCAATCTTTGCCAGTTGTCTTTTCATCTGAACTTCCTGTCGAGTGGAGGAGGTTAGGCTAACATATACCCTCAAATCTCGTCCTCGCAATCAGGGTATTCAATAGTTAAATCACTTAAATCAAGAACATTAAATCATCATAAATGAAGTGAAATGGTTGCAACTTTCGACTGTAAGGGGAGCTTATTAATCAATCACTTACGATTTAATTGCAGTAGGTGATTTTTTTGTTATAAAACAACTTATAAAACAATTGTAAATTCTTACTTCATCACTATCTAACTTACCCATATTTGCCACTTCACAAAATTATGCAGTTAATTATTGTAAAGTTTATTAAGTAACTCATATTAAGGTATAAAGAATCGGGAGTACTATACTTTTATCGTCAATGTCGGCTTGAACAAAAAAATCAAATATAGATTCCTTATTATCTTGTGGAATGCCAATACTTGTGTCTTTTACAAAGAACTATAGTTCAGCAAGTTTTCATCTATAACGTATTTTAAAAAAGGCTAACCTTGTGGGTAGCCTTTTTCGTGAAATATATAAACTTAAAGCGGATTTTCAGTACTGCTTAATCCATGCTCCACATCAACGTTTCAAGTTGATCCATATCATGGTTGAAGTCCATTGTATTTGTAGTCCATTTGTACTGTCTTTTGTCTGTTTTTTGAATAGCCAGCATTTTTTTAAGTTTGATGTTGTTTTTTTCTAAACCGTTGGTCATATTCATGCAAGTAGCTTTATCCTTTTGATTATTTTTCGACAGCATGACTTTATATTGAGCGAAACTTTTTTTATTTTGTTTGACTTTGATTTCAGCGTCTTTCAGGAATTTATGATAGACCGAAAAGGCATATTTTTGGGTTTCTCTTATATCCTGATTAGCATCTGTCATATTATTATGTGTATACTGTGAATATATTCCGGCGTTAAAAGATTTATTATCATTTACGCGTGCATATAAAGTTGAAATTGATCCAGATATAAAAATTATTATCGTCAGGGTTAAAATTGTTTTTTTCATTTTATTAAATTAATAATATGAATACCGATGGTTTAAAATTATGATACAAAGATGCTGTCATTTATTTTGAAAATCATTACATTATTCTTTAAATATGTTACATGATTCATAGATAGAAGATGCTATTATATGCATTATTGTCACTGAAGGATAATAAATAAGAGTAAATATTGACTAAGTAATATATGCTGTCTTAACCCAAATTATAACCTCATATCTCACCCTCTCAATCAAGATAGAGTCCGTAGGATAAAGAAAATGTATCTTTTTTTAGGGGTTACTAAAACATGTAAAAGAAATTGACATTTTTTTATATATCTAAATAACGCATAAAGAAATCAGGTTAATTTTTACATGTTATTGAAATTTAAAATCGAAATACAAAGAAATTGAGAAACTTCATTGTAAGATTCAACCTCATATCTAGCCATCACTATCAAGATAAATGATAGTTAAATTACTCAAATTAAGAACATTAAATCATCAGATAGGAAGTGAATTTGTTTCAACTTTCAGCTATAATGGGAGCCTCAACAACAGCCACTTACAGCTTTTTAGCAGTAGGTGATTTTTTATTTATATAACAATTTAGGAAACTATTATTAATTCTTACTTCCTCTGTATTTAAATTAAACTAATTTACACCTTCACAAGATTATGCAGTTAATTATTGTAACGTTTATATTAAATAACTTATTTTAGTGGTCTAAAGAATGGGGAGCATACTAATCAAAAACTTTATTTTTTTGATAAATTAAAACATAAGAAAGTACCTTATTCCTCCATTTTATTTTCGATAGCCATGAAGTCAATTTCTATCAACTTCCAGTGAGTGCCAGTTTGAATGCAACCATCTCCTGAGCATTACGTGCCAGCAGTACGTCTCCTGCAAGCACCGGATGATTCCAGGTTTTGCCTTTAATGGCTGGGATCCTAGCGAGCTCCTTGAATTTTTCAGGAGTTGCCTGAACTAGTGCCAGCTCGCCCTTTTCCGAAAGCACAAGTAGTAAATCCTGATCTGCCAGAAGTAGTAACCATCCACGGTAGCGATCACCTTTCCAGTTGCGTTTGCCATCCTTGATGTCGATGCACGCTATGCTGGGACCATCAAAGCCATAGGCATGGCCTTTGTGGATAATGAAGTCGTTGAAATAGAGTTTCATTTCCTTTGACGACCAAAGTTCTTTCACCTTCCATTTATCCTGAGCGCGTGAGACTGTAACACGTTGTAATCCATTTGTTTCATCGGCAAAAAGAAAATCTCCACCTGTAATCATCGCTGGTTGCAGGATCCGACAGAGATTCGGTTTTGAGTACTTCCATAATTGCTTTCCGCTTTCCGGTTCTATACCTTCTGAACCGGATTTACTCATCATGAGTACCTGTGAAACTCCATCTATTGTCACCAAATGTGGTGAACTGTAACTTTCGCCACCGTCAGTGCCAAACCATTTTGGCTTTCCACTTGCAGTATCGTATGCAGCCAGTTTGCCTGATAGGGCAACGATTACCTTATCGCCAAATACCAGGGGTGAACTCGTAAAGCCCCATTGCAACACTTTTACCTTTGCATCTGATGCTGCATTGCGTGACCATATCACAGCGCCACTACCGGCATCAAGAACATTTAAAATACCGGTTGCACCGAGTGTATAAACCCTGTTGCCAACAAGCGTTGGCGTTGATCTTGGGCCTGGACCTGCATGCGCTTCATAGAAACGGATCTTATCACTGTGTTTCCATAAAGGTTGGCCCGAGGTCAGGTTATAGCATGAAACGATTTCATATTCACCACGTTGCTCCTGAGTATAGAATAAATTGCCATGGACTGCAAAAGATGAACATCCGGGTCCGATTGGTTTGCGCCACATCATGACCGGTGGAGTCACAGACCAGTTGGTTTTGATGCTCACTCCATGGATTATGCCGTCTCGATTGGCACCACGAAAACCTGGCCATTCGATAGCAGTATTCGTTGCTACATTTACCGAAGAATGTGTTGAAGACTCATCAACGGCTTGTGACAGGAGCTGCTCTTCGGCTGTCTTTGCCCACCGCCATGCGAAATCCTGACGTCCGTCACCGGTCATTCCGTTGGTTCTTATAAGCGTCAACACTCCGATTGAAAGCAGGATTGTTAAAGCCATCGTTATACGTCGAACGCGGTCAGAGAGACGATGAGTGGCTACTGCCCAGACAACAAAAGCAAGGCAAAATACAGGGATGGAGTAAATTATAAACATCATCCCCATCATTGAAGTCGCAATAGACACGTCAAGGAAGTAGGATGTCGCGAAAAAGGCACAAATCATCAGTACGATTGCTCCCCAACGCTCTATCCGTGGCGCCCGGCTGAAGAATGCCCACCAGACAATGATCGCTAACCCACCAAGAAGTCCACCTAACATACCGATTTGATTAACAGTATCTCCGGGCACAACAAGAGGTAAACCAAACCTTACCAACCATTGTAGTATCACTGCGACTACACCAGGCCACAACCGGAGCGACTTCAGATGGGTCGTTTCATTAGATAGTACTTGTTTTCTTCTTTTTAACATATTAATCCTCATACTATTTGAATTTTAGGTTCATTGTACCTGTGTAACATTGTTAACTAACAACCAGATAGTTCCCGAATCCCTCATTGTCTTTTAAAAAGTTATACCTGGAAATAGCTGACAACCTATTTAAATGAAAGACAAAAGGGGCTCCATAAACTGCTTTAAACGTAAAAGCCAACTTTGGTTAGGGTGTTCAAATAATTTCTTTTAAAATCCATGAGATCAAACGATAAGTTCAATTCTCAAATTTACAAATAAAACTTAAAGTCAACTGAAAATGATTTATCTTGACTATGATTATTTATAGTCACAGTAATATCAATAAATTCTTTAAAAATAAATACTGATTGACTTTATTATTTTTCGGTTTATTATTATTTTGGAATGTATTAACTGAATTTTAAAATCTTGAAATATGAAAGCAAGTCTTTTTATTAAACAAGCATTTGGCGTATTACTGTTTTTTACAGTCATTTTTATTAGTGCTGGCCGTTTCATTTATTGGCAAGGTTTGGTTTATGTATTTATTGGGCTTTTCATGTTCATATTGAATTTTACTGCACTACGCATAGATTCTGATTTAATGAATGAACGCTCAAAGCCTGGAGAAGGTGTCAAAAACTGGGATGAATTGATTTTAGGGCTATCATTCCTGGCCACTATTAGCATGTATATTATAGCTGGTCTTGATTCTGGCCGCTTTCATTGGTCACCTGATTTTCATTGGAGCATATATATGCTTGGCATAATGCTAACAATTTTAGGGCAGCTTCTTTTTCTTATTGCACAAAAGCAAAATAATTTTTTTTCAAGTACAGTTCGGATTCAAACAGATAGAGGACATACAGTTTGTGAGTCTGGTCTATATAAAGTTGTAAGACATCCTGCTTATTTGGGCTCTGTTTTCCAAACAATAGGTTTTCCTTTAATATTCGGTTCACTGTGGAGTATAATACCTGTATGTATTTCAATCATCCTTTTGTTAACAAGAACATATTTGGAGGATAAGACTTTAAAAAATGAACTGAAAGGTTATTCTGAATATACTAATAAAACCCAATATAGGCTTATTCCGTATTTATGGTAATATGTTTAAAAATCGTTGGATATTCCGGCAATGTCCAATTAAGTGGTGCAATATGGAGCGTAATATTCATTTAACAAAGGAATGGAATTGTCTTTATAACGTTTTATTAGAGGATGTAAGTAGTTTTGTGTAAATCTGACATAGAGCCGGGTCAATAAAAAGGGTAGGAATCAAAGTCCCCACCCTTTTAAATCCAATTCAAAAGATTTTTTTCCCTACAGACAATCTATCAGTGCCATAGTCCCATCCCCTTTCGTCCAGGAAATAGAATTATTGGACAATGTCGTTGCAAATTCTATTCCCAAACCGACCAGGACCGTTGCGTCGGATGGAGGGATGGACTGATCGGCAAAAGAAGCGGTGTGTGAAAGATCAATCGTTTCCGTGCCAGGAGCCATCCAGTCGCTGTATACCGTTACTTTCTTCGCCCCAAGGCCGGGATGGGTCATTTCATAAGCCCTGTGCAGTTCGACCCACTTGTAATCGGAAAGTTGCGCGATGGTAAACGTCAACCTGTATAAAGAAAAAGGTTTTCTCCAGATCAACTCCCCTCTTGGATAAAATTGGGGGAGATTTACCGTAACTGACTGCCTTTTGTCATCTGCGGTCACTTCAGGACGCCGAAGGAGCACCTGTTTAAAGGGATGCTTTTCGTTGAAATTGATTTCGGTCAACAGGGATTTGTATTTGGAAGGTTCGATATTGCGATGCCCCCTGAGATGGTCCTGGTCCATCAATTGAATATTCTTGGCCATCTTGACAACCGCTCCCATGTAATAGCCATAATTCAGGTGATCCAGTTCAAACAAAGCAACGCGAATCAGTTTGCACCATTCATTACAAGCTTTGAATTCGCTATTGTTCTCCCGGGTTCGGGCAAAGGCCGGGGATTTTTTAATCTTGTCTTTGTCCGCTCCACCTTTCTTGCGAGCAATCCACTTTTTCAGGCGACTGTTCCAGTAAACACTGATGTCACCCATTGATCCCTTGATGAGAAGGGGACCTACAACTTCATGGATATGCCATCTATATTGACCACCTCCCGCCGTTTTAAAAAGAGTATCTTAATTTGTTAACTATCAGCAAGATGAGATGATCATGTTTCTCCGGCAGATTATGTTCAGATTAAACGGTTTTTCCATATAAGGGTTTGAATTCATAAATTATTTCTATTATTAAACATAAAGCTTGCACAACATCAGTTTATTATTATTTTTTGAAGCTTATTTAAATATATCTTTTATGGTCTGTAGAATGGGAGAAGTATACATTATCATTATTTTATTTTAAAAAATAGTTTCACTTTAGGGCAACATTGCTTATCTTTGTATTGTGGATCAAAAACAAAAATATCGAACTATTATCTTTTACAAAGACTATTTTCGAGATTTCTTTGTAAAACAGCAAGATAAAGTGAAAGATAAAATTATCTGGACCTTTGAATTGATTGAGGTGCTTCCGAGAATCCCAGAAACCTATCTTAAACATATTGAAAGTACAGATGGGCTTTTTGAAATTCGAGTACAGCAGAGCAGCAATGTTTTTCGCCTATTCTGTTTCTTTGACAATGGAAACTTGATAGTCATAATAAACAGTTTTCAAAAGAAAACGCAAAAGACACCCAAACAAGAAATATTAAAAGCTCTTAAAATAAAAGAAGAATATGAAAACGATAAAAAATAACTTACAGACACTTGAACAGTTCAAAGATGAGCAATACGGTAAATCAGGAACTGCAAGACGTGACCAACTTGAGGCAGGTTTCGAAGACTTTAAAATAGGTGCTTTAATCCAGGAAGCTCGTCTTGTAAAAGGTATGACACAGGAAGAACTTGCAGAAAAGGCTGGAACAACAAAGTCTTATATTTCAAAGCTTGAAAATAACATCAAAGAAGTTCGGATTTCGACTCTTAAAAAGATTGTTGAACTCGGGTTGGGTGGAGAGTTAAAACTTTCAATCAAACTTTGACAGTAAGGACGAAAATGGTTGCAACTTTCGTCAAAAAAGGGGAGCCTAAGAAACAACCACTTACAGAGAAATCAGTAAGTGGTTGTTTGTTTTCAAAATACAATTCAACTTACATTGGTTGTTATTTCGGTTTCAAATAGAGGCGTTAGCTATATTTAATGGGAACTAACCCTTCAATTTTCAACCTATTTTACACTTCTGAACATACGACTCCATCTTATTTTTCCACCTAATAATGATTTATTCTTGTCAAGTGAAAGCCATACATAAGAGGCCTTGCCAACAATATGATCAACAGGTACAAATCTCCAGTAACGTGAATCGGCAGAGTTGTGACGGTTATCACCCATCATCCAGTAATAATCCATTTTGAATGTGTAACTCTTTGCCTCTTTTTCGTTGATTTAAATCTTATTACCTTTTATTTCAAGCTTGTTGAGTTCATAATTAAAGATAATGCGTTTATACAATCCAATATTTTTCATATTCAACTGAACAGTCGCACCTGCTTTAGGAATCCAGATCGGACCATAATTATCGCGGTTCCATTTGTATGTGGAATCATATGGAAATACGTCAACTGATCCTCTTGATTTTGGGGCAACTTCCTTTTCGACCATTTGGACAAAAGGCAGTTGTTTCATCTTTTCAGCAATGCTCTTCGTTAGTGTAAGGAAGAAATTGACATCATCCCTTTCAGGTAAAATGTCTTCAGTAATATCGAGATCACTGAGAAGTTTATTGTTAAAGCGGCTACCATCGGTACGAACCCTGTAGGTTGATTGAGCATGAACAGGCGTTTCCATGATTTGATTATTCAGATAGACCTGTTGATCAATGATCTGAAGTGAGTCACCAGGAAGACCAATACATCGTTTAATATAATTCTCGCGTTTGTCAACAGGACGGTACATGATATCTCCAAAGGTTTCAGGATCTGAATTAACCCGTTTCCATCCATATTCACGAACAAGGCGGTAGTAGCTATCATCCTGATGTTTCAGCGAAACAGTATCGCCATCGGGATAATTGAAAACAACCACATCACCATGTTTAATGGTTTCAAATCTCGGGAAACGATAATATGGGAGCTTGATCCATTCAAGAAATGACGGAGTGAATTGTGCCATAGGGAGTGTATGATGTACGAATGGAAATGAGAGTGGGGTGTTTGGAACTTTAGGACCATAAGCTAGCTTGCTTACCAATAGAAAGTCACCTACCAGCAAAGACTTTTCCATAGAGGGCGTCGGGATAGTGTACATTTCGAAGATAAACATGCGAATGATACTGGCAGCAATTACTGCAAACAAAATTGCATCAATCCATTCTCTTGAAGTGGTTTTCTTTATTTTTGGCCGAACACTCAGGGGAATATACTTTTCGTCAGCTGAAAATCCCAGCCAGGGTAAGTAGAGATATGGAAACAGAACTGCAAGAACCTGTTCACCGAGACCATTCTTACCAAATGTCTTTACCATTTCAACGACCATAATCATTACCATGAAAACGTTGAAGAATGGGATCAATAAAAAGATGAACCACCAATTGGGTTTCTCAATGATTTTGAGCCAAATGAAGTAGTTGTAAAAGGGGACTGCCGAATTCCATCCCTGATGGCCGGCTTTTTCATAATTTTTCCATGCAAGTACAGGGAAAAAAGTAAAAATGATAATTAGAAGAAGGTTAAAGCTCATTATATTGTTTGGTCCGTTATGGTGTTAGTGTTATTATACACTGAAAGTGTTAATTTTATTACATTGAATAGATTAATCTTATTTAAACATTCACTTTTAAGGTGGCTAAAGGTTTAATAAATCCTTCATGGTGAAATTAATGGGGTCAGCCAACATTCTTTTTCAAATTTACTAAAAAACACATAGTGAACGAAAAATGAATTGTCTGGACTAAAATTATTTATTGTCAAAATTGAATGTCATTTTATAAACACCCAAATGAAAGATTGAAACAACTTTAAAATTGGTAATAGCTTTGAAATGAATTAATAAAGTCTCATAATAAGAACTTTAAATCATTTTAAAGGAAGTGAAATGGTTGCAACTTTCAGCTGTAAGGGGAGCCCTAGTAGACAGTAGTTCATTTATGAGCTCCTTTTTTTTGTATCCCCGTACAAGCCTTACTGGCATTGAAAAACATATTGATTAAGCAATAAAAGAAATGGTTGCAACTTTACCTTTTGTTTAAAAAACACAACCAGTTTCTTCTATTTAACCTCTCCTCCGATTTTCTTTATACGATACTATGTTCGCAATCTTTGAAAATGTTTTATTGATATAATTCTTATAGAATATAAAGATATTTTATCTCCAAAAGCTCGGGAATACTATAATATTCTGATAGATCAATAAATCCGTCAGGAAAAAAGGACTTTCCAGTTTCCTGAAAAGAAAAAAAACACTTACGCTTTAATAGCTATAAGTGTTTTTTTGGGTATATAATAACTTTTGAAAACAGTAAATCCGTTCTTTATTTCTCTTTTAATCCCCGATTGATCAGCATCGGTTGTATGTCTGGTTTGTGTCCACGGAAGTCAAAAAACATTTTGTTGTAGTCTTCTGTATTTCCGCGAGATAAGATCATATCACGGAAACGCTGTCCATTTGCACGCGTCATCCCGCCATTTTCTTTAAACCAGTTGAATGCATCGTCTTCCAACATTTCTGCCCATGAATAGGCATAATAGCCTGCAGCATATCCATTGCCCCAAATGTGAAGGAAGTAGCTGGAGCGGTAGCGTGGCGGAACCTGGGGAAGATCAAGATGGGTGCGTTTCAAGGCAGTAGCTTCAAAATCGTCGACTGATTTTATCTTAGTGCCAGCCGGAATGGTATGCCATTC
>Ga0209125_1003365_pt1 | contig 11072 bp, 13 predicted proteins | sample BarGraIncub1131A_FD_184503 | JGI IMG/M metagenome (GOLD analysis project Ga0209125, IMG submission 184503) | Arctic peat soil microbial communities from Barrow, Alaska - Barrow Graham LP Incubations 11-31A (SPAdes) (version 2) | ecosystem: Environmental > Terrestrial > Soil > Wetlands > Peat... | reverse complement strand
CATAAAAATACTCCTCCTTACAATATTTGGATAATTAACTTATCTCAATTATTGCCAAGAAAGAGTACTTTTTATACTGTTTACACAAAATTATTTACAGGCTCCACAATAAGAAAAAAGGCTTTAGTTAAATCTACTATAAGCCTTTCTATATAAATGCTTTATGCTATTTTCCGAATGTAAGGGTTTAACTAAAATCGTACATTCATTTAAGACGTAGTTAAAGAAGATGACGCATTAACCATTTAAATTTAATCTACATATCCATATCCTATTAATTTATTATTGTCAGTTCCTATATACACAATCATATTGCTTTGTACGCCTCCACCTTTTGTTGCAAAATCAACAAGGTATACTTCTCTTCCGATGTAAGATTTATCACTAATGTTGCCCATGCCTTCTTTTAACGTTAATTTAGAAAGTTTACTATCTTTCCAAGTTCCTGATATTCTGTCTTTATCCTTTGAGGTTAGTTGATTGAATGCAATTTCTCTGACATCTTGTTCCTTTGCAGTTACGTTAGATGTTTCCTTATTATTTGTGCTAATTGTCACGTTATTTGTTATAGTATTGGGTTCTTTCGGACTTGAACAAGCAGTAAATAATCCTAAAGAAAGAACTGATGAAATAATAAGTAAACTTACCTTTTTCATATACGTACCTCCATCATTGTTTTTTATATTAATACGGTAGAGCATCCAGATTAGTTCGTTTTATTCTACTGTTGTGACGTAACCTTTTGCCTAATTATTAGATGAATTTAAAATCGTACTATCCTTGGAAACAAATATGTGCATTTTTTTAGATGTATTTTCAAATGTAACGGTTACTATATAAATATCTGCCTTATTATCAAACTTTATATCTATATTTTCTGGAATTTCTGAATTAAAGTTTTCATTATTTACTAAATATAAACTTATATTATTTTCTATTTGACTCTTTGTTTTATTGCTAATAGTAGTTGGTTTGAATACTTGCGTTACGATAACCAAGCATATTATTAATATTATACAACCAGAAATCCATACCTTTTTCCTCATTATTGTCCTCCTTAATGATTATTCAAATTGCATTTTTCTACTATTGCACCACTTTATGATAATAAGAATAAGAAGAAGTTGAATTGTATCAACTTATCTACTTGTATATACGTAATAAAATTGATAAAGACACAATAAATTACAATTGTTCATCAATCGTAGTTTTGCGATAGTTGAACAATATTAGAAGGGTGTGAATTAAACTTTTAGATTTATCAATTTAAAACACTGTTCACTTAAAAATATCTTTGTAGCCACTATCAATTAATTTTTTTATTTCTGGAGATAGTATTCTAATTGATTTTTCATTAGAATTTCTTATATTTATAGTTACTTCATTTTGAATAAGATTTTTAGCTCTTTCAGTTGAACCGTCTGAATTTTTTTTAACTGTATCGTGTATAGCATACTCAATATCAATAACTGAACCATCTTTAAGTGTTAAAATTAAATATGGTAGCTCACTACCCTTATTGGCAATTATTTGTTTATATTCATTTCCTTGAATTTTAGCAGAATTTAAATAATGTATAACGTCTTTTATCACTTTAGTATGTTCAGAGTTATTTAAATCAAAAGTATAATTTCTAAGTGTGATTGCTCCAGCACTCCCTGATTCAATCTTTGCAGATTTAATATCTTCAAATTTAAGTGCTTTTATAGTATTTGTAAGTTTTGGTGAAATGCCCTTAGAACATCCCGTTACAAATACTATGCACAATATTAAACCAATAGTCATAAATCTAAAAAACTTGTTCATAATCAGTCTTTTCATTAATTATTACCTCCCTAAAATATACTTATGATATGTTTCTGCATATTAAAGATAGAAATATCCTATTATATTATTAGACGATAGAAAATACATAAGGGTTTTTGTATTTATATATTTCACCGTAACTCTATTACAACGCAATTTTTTACTATTACGCAACAACTTTAAGAAAATTATACCATAACTTACTACTTTTTAAAGTGGGTGAGTTATACGATATTTATCCATTTTATGTCTTAGCGTGGGTTTTGTCGGACAAAAACCACTTTAAGACATAATATGTAATATAGTTCCTTAAACGACCGTTTATACTTCTTAATTGCTAATACATTCAAATTGAAATTTTTAAGAAATAGGTAATAGCCACAAAGAGAAAGTAATACAATTACATTTGTGTTACTTTCTCTTTGGTTTTTTTTTCAAATGATTTTTTATTAGTATAAAAACAATTTGAAAATATTTACAATATTATTACGTTTATGCCTTAAAAATGCCTTTAATGATATAGCTATATACTTTTATATTTAGAAACATTAAAATGATTATAGACAAGCTTGTCTAATATATTTAAAATTTTAAAAATAATTGCAAAAATGGCAACTGCTACTACCAGAAATATAAATAATACACAATGTTAAAAGGAGGAGATCTTAGGAACAGCTACTGTAAATGTTTCTCATATTAATACTACAAGTAGTACATCAATAGAAGGATATAGGTTCCGTAATCGCGACTACAACTAGAAAATTCTAATGGGAGCAGGTATCAAAATGCATATATACAATATTTAAAACGATATTAAATATAATTAAGGTGGTAAATTAATGAAAAATAACTCTTTTAATAAAAAATTATTAACTATATTAACAGTATCTATATTAACTTTTTCAACTATTGTTAATGTACAAGCTAAGACTATATCACAAAAGGTTACTAATATTGATCGTATAGCTGAAATGCAAGCAAAAGTTAATTCCACCCATCCAGGTGGAGAAGTAATTAATACTGAAAAGTATATTGAATTTACCAAATCTAATGATATAAATGGTGATATAAAGATACAACGTAAGGAGTTTAATAAAGCTGGATATTTAGAACAGATAAAGTCAGAGGCCATTTCTAATGCAGCAATTCTTACTACAAATTCAATTTTAACCAATAATAGTACAACACCTGGACCTGTAACAAGTTGGTTAAAAACCTCATTAGATGTAACAAGTTATGGTCCTACGGCTACTTTTATAGATGTAACTGGATATTTCCAGTGGTTAAAAGCACCATTTTATGCAATGACAGATGTTATAGCTATTACTCATGATTCTAATAGCGGTATTCCTAATGGATCTCAACATCTTTCCGTTGTTTTTCCGCGGGAAACAGTAGGTGGTGACATTGCATCGCCATTATATATGGATAAATCATATACATCAAGTGATTATATTAATAATACAACAGCTGGTGGAGCATTCAAATTTAGTCTTGAGAATAGTAAAGCTTCCTTGAATTATGGCCCATATGGTTATATGACTGTTATGGCTGCAAAAGCTCAGACTACGACGTCTGCAACCACTGTGTGTTTTACTTATGGTCATTCACAAAACGGAGTTAACATTGTTCCTGCTATAAGGTTCCCTGGCGGAGCTGTAATCACAATAACACCTGTAGATAAAATAGACGCTGTTAGTATGTCTACTTTTGCTTATTATAAATAGTGATGTAGTTCTAAAATGAAATTTAAAATTATTATCTTAATATAAGGACGAGGCTGTCTCAAAATAGAAATTAGTTTCTATTTTGAGATAGCTCTTTTTTTCTCTTATAAATACAAAAGTGGATTCCGAGGAATCCACTTTTGTATTTATAATTATAATATGATTAATAAAAGAATTACACAAAAAAATTATACCAATAATTGCGAGGTTTATCAATTAGTTTTTCCTATTGAAACAGGAATTTTGATACCCGAAGATGATTCAGTGAGACTGCTAAGCCAAATATTGGAGGAATTATATTATAAAAAATTAAATGAGGCGTACTCTTCACAAGGAAGATAACCGGCAGTTGAACCAAAGATTCTATTTAAAATATTAGTTTATGCTTATATGAATGACATTTATTCAAGTAGAAAAATAGAGAAAGCTTGCAAGCGAGACATCAACTTTATGTGGCTTTTACAAGGCCGTAAGGCCCCTGATCATAATACAATAGCTAGGTTTAGAAGCGAAAGACTTGTTGGTATTGTAGATGATTTATTCAATCAACTAGTTGAAAAGCTAAAAAACTAAGGTGAGGTTAAATTTAAGAATATATTTATCGATGGAACAAAAATTGAAGCGAATGCTAATAAATATACTTTCGTTTGGAAGAAATCTACAGATAAATTTCAAGCGAAGCTGCAAGAAAACATAAAAAAAATTATAAAAGAAATAAATTTTGAATTTAAAACAGATTATATAATTTCAGAGCCAGAGGCTAAAATAGATTATCTCCAAGAGATTTTAGAATTTTTATATAAAAATTCTAAAAATGATAATATAGAATTTGTGCATGGAAAAGGCAAAAGAAAAACTAAAATTCAAAAGTTCATAGAAACCCTTTTAGAGTTTATAGAAAAGCAACAAAAATACGATAATTATACCAAGGTTTTTGATGGAAGAAATAGTTTTTCAAAAACTGATAAAGATGCAACGTTCATGCATATGAAGGAAGATCATATGAGAAATTCACAGCTAAAACCAGGATATAACATGCAAATAGGGGTGGAAGGTGAATATATTGTTGGGATAGATATTTCTAGTGAAAGATCTGATCAACTTACTTTTATTCCATTTTTAAAAAAACTAAGGGAAAAATTATCACAAATATTTGATAGTGTAATAGCTGATGCTGGATATGAAAGTGAAGAAAACTATATGTATTTAGAATCCACTGGGCAAAATACATTTATAAAACCTCAAACTTATGAAAGCATGAAAAAGAGAAGCTTTAAAAATAATATAAGTAAGCGAGAAAATATGAATTATGATGAAGTAAATGATGAATATACTTGCCATAACAATAAAAAATTAAAGGTTATTTATAACAAGATAAGAAAGTCAAAGTCTGGATATGAAGCAAGTGTAACAGTTTATGAATGTGAGGATTGTGATTCATGCCAGTATAAACCAAAATGTACAAAAGCAAAGGGTAACAAAAAACTAAGCGTATCTAAAAAATTTATACAAAAAAGATTAAAGTCATTAGAAAATATAACAAGTTCAGAAGGAATCATGTTAAGAACTAATAGGTCAATTCAAGTTGAAGGAGCATTTGGAGTTTTGAAAGAAGATCATGGGTTTAGAAGATTTTTAACTAAAGGAAAAATCAATGTGAAAACTGAATTTACTCTTTTATGCTTTGGATATGACATAAATAAATTTCATAACAAAATCCAAAATGATAGATGTGGAATTTTATTGCATGAAATAAAAGCATCTTAAAACTCAAAATTGAAAATCAACATTTTAAAATTAGGAGATTCAAATATCTTCTTTTTGTAGTGCCATAAAATAAAAAAGGACTAAAATTTAATCCTCAAAGGGGTAATATTTTAGTCCTTTCCCTAAAATAAACAAGAAAAAAAGGCTGTCTCTTCAAATGATTTTTTAATCATTTTGAGACAGCCCCTTTTTTGCCTATCCCCCCGAAAAGGTATATTAGCATCATTCATTTTGTAAATTTTATTTAAACTCTTGTAAATCATTGATAAATCAAGAAACTGAAAGTTACAAGTACATTGTGTAACTTTCAAAACACCCAAAATATACATTTTGGGTGAGATAGGTAAAACTACCTATAATGTTTTTTTGTGAATGTAATTACACTTGTGGGTTTTTATGTATTTAACATTCTTTTAAAAATGTATCTTTCTTAATTGTTTGTACTTTTATTCCCCTATCCCTATATCATTTGCAATTTTATAAAGTGCTTTGCAACTATTACTATCATTAGGATTTACGCTAATATAATGCAAACATTTAAATATAGCTTGTTCTTTTTCAGTGACAGCTATCCACCTATGAGTAGATTTAGGTGTGCTTTGCACTGTCATAATCTGGTAAAGTCCAGATAATGCATTTACTAATTCTTGATTGTTATTTTTATCATCAGCATAAGAAGTATATGGCAATATAAAAATAGCTGTATGTAAATTAGCAGACGCCTTCATATAATTGTAAATTTTATTTCCTTCATCCATTTTAGTGTAATCCACTCCAAAACAAGTTCCAGCTTCACTTAAACATTGTAGCAATGTTTGATCTGCAGTTTGCGTTTGTTGCTTTTGTTGCTTTTGAATAAAAGAAGTATAAATTCCAAACAGTAAACTAATTATTAGAAATATTATTAATAGATAACGTTTTTTCAATAGAATTCCACCTTTTAATAAATTTTTTTTTCATTTTGATTCGTTCTAATATTGGGTAAATCAACTATTCATACAAAAACAACCATAAGACATATATTTTCATCTAAAATAACATTAGTGTCACAAAAGTATTAAGGAGAATTATGTGAGCCATTTAAATTCAGATATTATAATGTGACTGATTTTTACATTAATTTTTGCCATCCCCCCCTTACATAACTACCAAATACTTATGATTAAATTATACCATTTTTACGGCTTAGTGTGGAACCCCAAATAGTCTTAAAACCTATATTTTGATTGCTGATGTTTTAAGTTTAACTATGGAGGGGGTCTCGCCAATATTTGGGGGTCGTGTAGTAATGGTACAGATTTTCCCGTTGCGGAGATTTAAATATTAATTAAAGAGTAAAAGAATATTACACAAGACTATTACACCAAATGAAAGAATCATCTAGAGTTTAGATGGTTCTTTCTTTAAATATTATTTTTTTGTACCCGCTGCATTATGTTTCAATTGATTTTGGTTTAACTGATCCGGGGTCTCTGTAGTAACGGAACAGAAAATTACAACATATTTACACAATATACCAATTTAAGATTTAAACATTCAAAAACCAAGTTTTTAATGACAAAACGTTCATAAATTTAATATTTATACTTTCTAAACGCTAAAATGTAGCGTTCTATATATCCTACTTTAATAAAGGGGTAGTAACCGCAAAGCGTAAATTTACCACGTTAAGACATATATTTCCAAAACTCTGATATATTAAAACAGTTATTAAATATATGGGATATTGAAACGATTCGTGAAAAAAACAGCCACAAGACAGTATTCTCCATTTTTGATGAACTTAAATCAAAAACGAACTACTATTTTGTGGCTGGTATGACATAAAATACGAATACTGTGAAACATCCTTATATTAATCTTAGATGTAAATATCAAAACAAATACTTTATTTCATGTTTTCTAAATTGGTTGTTATTTAGGATAATCATTCTAATGATAATTTGGACTTAAATGCTATAATAGCATTTCCTGAAATTTTAACTTCTACAGGTTCTTTATTTTCTATCTTTACCTCAACGTCGATAATCCCTGGTCGGTTTATAGCTTCACCCTGTTTAGCTTTGAATCTAAATAAAGAATTATTATGATTAACCAATTTGTGATGAACCAAATATGCACCCAAAGGACCATTCGCATTACCAGTTACAGGATCTTCATTAATGCCTATTGCAGGAGCAAACATTCTGCCATGTACTAAAATATTGGTATCCTGAGAATTAACTGTGAAAACATAATAACCATTGCACTTAATATCGTTGCTCAATTTAGAAAGTGCATCATAATTTGGTTTCATTTTATTTAAAATTTCAATGTTTTTTATACCAATCATAACCTTAGAATGACCTGTCGAAACTATCTGTATTGGATAATCTTCTAGTAAATCTTTACTACTTATATTTAGCGCCAATATAATATTTTTTATATTTATTTCATCAATAATCGATCCAAATTCAATTTTCCCTTGTGTCATAATAATTTTATAATCATCATTTTCTTTTACTATATCAACTGGTAAAATTCCAGCACCAGTTTTATGATAAACCCTAGAAGTAACAAGCTTATTTTCAATAGCACGAGCATAGTGAGCTGCAATAGTTGCATGTCCGCAAATTGGTACTTCATTTGTTGGAGTGAAAAACCGTATGTGAACATCATACTCATTATTATTTGAAGATAGAATAAAAGCTGTTTCAGAATTATTAAGTTCCCTAGCTATTTTCTGCATTTCATCAGGAGTTAATCCATCAGCATTTGTTATTACTCCAGCTGGATTTCCTGCAAATTTCTCCTTAGTGAATGAGTCGATTTGGTATAAATTATACTTTCTCGTCATAATTTTTCCCCCTAGTTATTATAAATTTGCAAATGAATATTAATCTTTAATCAATTTCTGGATTTCATTCAATAAAACAGGAAAATCAGTATATCCATCACGAGCAATAAAATGCTTTCCTGATGAAAGAATAATAAGATTTGCATCTAACGCTTTGGCTAATTTTTGTGTTGCTTCGGTTGGAACAATATCATCATCTGTTGCAGTAATAACTATTCTTGATGAAATTAAACTTTTTATTCTTGCAATGTCAAGTGATTCATCTACAAATTCTTGGAGGCCTTCTGTTTGTACATCCATTGGATTTTCATTTATGAAACCTGAAATAAATATTGCACCTTTGATTTTTATATTTTTTTCGAGAATATAGCGCAGTGCCGTAACACATCCAAGACTATGACCGATAAATATCGTATTTTCATCAATATCCAAAACATTTTTACGAAGATGTTTAAGCCAAGGTTCAAGATGTGGATCCCCGGAATCAGGCATATTGGGAATATTAATTTTAACAGAAATATTTTTAAACTGTTTTTTTAGCCATGGAAACCACTCTGCTTGGCTGGAAGATGTATAACCATGGATAACATAGACATTAGTACTTTTCATTTTATCATTTCTCCTAACTATAAATAATATAATCATTTTACTAAAGAGCCTTCACATATCTGCTATTCCTTATCTTTTACAATCCTCTTTCCTCCAAAAGCATGGATTGTTCTTGTTCCTGCAATACAACTTCCACCTTGTACTGTTCCTTTAGGAATAAAGAGTTCATCACCTGCATTTAGAACAAATTTCTTTCCATTCATAGTAACTGTGTATTGTCCACAAACACAAATCATATATTCATCAAATTCATGTTTATGTTCTTTAGATATTTTATCAGAATAGCATGTCCAGAAAGCCATTTGACTACTATCTTCTCCTTCAAAAAAATAACCGTCAATATCCTTTGTATTTTGTTTACTGCTACTAATATGATTTTTTTCATTCTTCATAAATTCTGGAAAATCTTTCATGTTTGCTTCCCCCTAAATTTTAATTTTTGTCATTAATGTTTATTGCGTGATAGAATACCGTTACGACACAAATAATTTATTTAATTATACCATTATTACCGTAAATTGGGTTAAGTGGATGTATGATTTTAACCAAAACATTAAATGATTACATAAGAATTTAGAACTTGAAATTATAAAAACAATCTGATTTGCAGACTTGACGAATGAAATATTTACATTTATGGGATCGTATTTTTCATAGTGTAAGGAATATCATTTTTGCGTATGTTATCTTATTTAGGAATTTAGTTAGTTAGCTTTCATATCAATAGCTTCATGTAAATAAAAATTTGCATGGAGCTGTTCTATTTTATTTTAGAAAAGAGATAAGTTCATAAGAAATTTAAACATAGCCTAACTGAACTGTCACGTTTCCACCCATCGGGAGACCCTACACCCAGTAAAGAAGATATCAGCATAACCTTAAGACTAAAGGAATGTGGTAACATTTTAGGAATAGAGCTATTAGACCATATAATTATCGGAGATGATAATAAATATATAAGTTTAAAGGAAAAAGGGCTTTTTTAAAAGCTCTTCCCTAAAAAAGCATTGTAAAAATATAAAATATAAAATAAGGTAATAAGCATCTCAATATCAATAAATAGGAGAAGGAAGGTGGGTTTTTTGGAATTTAGTAATAAACAAAAGTTTTTATTAATTCAAATATTATCAAAACAATGGGAAAAAGAAAGTTTATGTGTTTTTAATATCAGTATGAAAGGTAAAGATGAAAAAGGTCATTATTTCACAAAAGAATGGAATAATGCTCATCAAAAGGTTATAGATATAGAAGATATGATTGATTTAATTGGTGATAAAAGATCGAAAAAAGTTTATTTTGAAACTATTAAAAAATCTTTTGCTATTCAAATAGAAAAAGATTACCATAAAATTATGGATAATAAGTAATTTGTGTTTTGAAAATAATCTTAAGGATACAAAGGTATATTAATGTTTTCATCCATTGGGAGACCGTACGCCAAGTAAAGAGATATTAGCATAACTTTAAGACCAAAGGGTGTGGTAATATTTTAGGAATCTAACTATTAGATCATATAATTATCGGTGATGCTAATAAATATAAAAGGGTAAAGGAAAAATGGCTTTTTTAAAAGCCCATACATAAAAAATTATATAGTGTATGAATACGGGGAGGTTTAACTCATTAAAATTCTATGGTCTCTGATTGAAATTGCAGATGACTTTTACTTGCCAAATAAAATATAATTTAGCGAAAAATTGTATACTATGGTGATATATTTTTATTAAGATTTAGAATAGAATATAACCCCCTATTTTAGTTAGGAGTGAAATGTGAAAAAACAATCAGTACTATATACCATTTTATAAAAAAGATTTTAGGTGAATTTAAACCAATTTGCTATAAGTACAATATAGAATATCACTGCGGATAAACCAAACGTGATAACAACAGTTGAAATGCTTCTTATTAACAACTTCCAGTTAGTCGCTCCAGAGAAACCAATTAATCCAAGCAAAAACGTTACTAAAGACATAGCTAATACGATATTTAATGGGTGTATATGTGCCAAATTAGTTACAAAATCAATTATTTCACTGGATGATACTGATATAAAAAAAGTGATAAACATACTAATGAAAATATAAATGACCAAAAATTAATTTTTGTTTTCATAGTACCCCTCCCAAATTACCTACACTTATCTGCTATGATATTTTTTAGGCTCAAGGAATAATAATATACTTTGTGACGCAGTTAAAGAAGAATACGTCTTAACTGCAAATATTGATTATACTCATACCCTCCCCAATGCATTGAAATTTGTAAATAACCTTTATACCTTTTTAAGTACTTGACTATATGTTTCCTTCTTTATATGTAAAAAT
>Ga0209125_1003363_pt1 | contig 11077 bp, 9 predicted proteins | sample BarGraIncub1131A_FD_184503 | JGI IMG/M metagenome (GOLD analysis project Ga0209125, IMG submission 184503) | Arctic peat soil microbial communities from Barrow, Alaska - Barrow Graham LP Incubations 11-31A (SPAdes) (version 2) | ecosystem: Environmental > Terrestrial > Soil > Wetlands > Peat... | reverse complement strand
TGTAATTTCCTTGATGTAGCGCTCGAGTGATTCTTTCCAATCAGGTAATCTCGCAAATCCAGCTTTATCCAGACTATTCTTTGATAATCTTGAATTTCTAGGTCTTGTGGCCTTCGTTGGATAATCCTCAGTTTTAATCGGATTCACTTTTGTATCCAACCCACTCATTTTGAAAATCTCGCATGCAAACTCGTCCCAGCTGCAATATCCCTCGTTGGTAGCATGATATACACCGTATTTATCTGTGACAATCATGTCAGAAATAAGTCTAGCAAGGTCATATGTGTAGGTGGGAGATCCGACTTGATCACAAACCACGTTTAATTGATCTCTTTCTTTACCAAGTTTGATCATTGTTTTAACAAAATTATTTCCGTTGACGCCAAAAACCCAGGATATCCGGATGATAAAATATTTGTCCAGTGCCTTTTGAATTTCGAGCTCGCCATCGTACTTTGTCTGTCCATAAAAATTTATAGGATTAGGCTTGTCTGATACTTCGAAAGGCTCAGTTCCTTGTCCGTCAAACACATAATCAGTACTTATATAAACCATCCTGGCTCCGAGTTCCTTACAACTTTCAGCAAGATATCTTGTGCCCGTGACATTAATGTTTCGACATCTCTCCTTGTCATCTTCTGCTTTGTCAACAGCTGTATATGCCGCGCAGTGCACCAGGATGTCCGGACTATATGATTTAAGATATTTCTTCGTTTCTTCTTCGTTGGTCAAATCAAAATCGGCAATATCCACTCCGAGGCATTCGATATTCAGGCTTTCCAACCTTTTTATCACATCATATCCAAGTTGACCCTTTACTCCTGTTACTAAAACTTTCATTTTATATCCCTTCAAAATTCAATTATTTCAATCTGTCCCCATACATTTTATCGTAATAGTTCTGATACTCCCCATTAACGATGTTTTCCCACCATTGTCTATTGTCAAGATACCATTCTATTGTTTTTTTGATGCCGTCATCAAACTTTGTACGAGGCTCCCAGCCTAATTCATTGGTAATCTTGGTAGGATCGATTGCATAACGCATATCATGACCAGGTCTATCAGTCACATAAGAAATCAAATCTTCGGACTTATCAAGTTCCCGGATAATTGTTTTGACAACTTCGAGGTTTGTCCGCTCGTTGTGGCCTCCTACATTATAAACATCCCCGATTGTTCCATTATGGATAATCAAATCAATAGCCGAACAGTGATCTTCCACATAAAGCCAATCGCGAACGTTTTCACCTTTCCCATAAACTGGAAGGGCCTCATTCTTAAGGGCTCTCGAGATGATCAGTGGAATTAATTTCTCAGGGAAATGGTAAGGTCCGTAATTATTAGAGCATCTTGAAATTGTTATGGGCAGTTTGAACGTCCTATAGTAGGATTGTACCAGGAGATCCGCTGCAGCCTTTGATGCTGAATAAGGTGACGATGTATGAATGTGTGTTTCCTCAGTAAAAAACAAGTCATCCCTGTCTAGTGGCAAATCACCGTAAACTTCATCAGTTGATACCTGATGGAACCTTATGTTTCCGAACTTGCGGCAGGCATCCATGAGAATCTGTGTCCCGATAATATTGGTTGTAAGGAAAACACCAGGATTTTCTATTGATCTATCCACATGAGATTCTGCTGCGAAATTCACAACAGCATCGAATTTCTCTTCTTCAAAAAGTCCGAAAACGAAATCCCTGTCTGTTATATCTCCTTTTACAAATCTAAAATTCGGATTTCCCATTACCGGTTCCAGTGTTGAAAGATTACCGGCATAAGTTAAAAGGTCAAGGCATACGATACGGTAATCCGGATGTTTATCCAGCATATAAAATACAAAATTGCTTCCAATAAATCCCGCACCGCCTGTTACTAAAACATTCATCTAAAATTCCTCCATAAATTTATCTTCAATTTTTTCTCAACTCAATCATCGCTTTTTATACAATTGCTTTTTTCATATACAAAATTAAAATCGCTATCCTTGAACAAAGGCGCTTTCAAGTCTTTCTCTGAAAGAATCGGATTTTGCACTCCCCAGTCAATGCCAAGCTCTGGATCGTCAAAACGAATGCTTCTGTCGTTTTCGGGAGAATAGTATTCGTCAACTTTGTATTGGACTTCCACATTATCTGTAAGCGTAAGAAATCCATGGGCAAATCCCTTGGGTACAAGCAACTGCCGTTTATTATCCTCAGTAAGTTCCACACCAACCCATTTCATATAGCTTGGTGAACCTTTGCGGATATCAACTGCGACATCCAGTATCTTGCCTTTGGTGCACCTGACAAGTTTTGTCTGCGCCTTAGGACCCTGTTGGAAATGCAGCCCTCTAAGAGTTCCTTTTTCACTTGAAAAGGAATGATTATCCTGTATAAAATTAACACAAATTCCCTTATCCGCCATTTTTGCATACGAAAATGTTTCAACGAACCAACCTCTGTGATCGCCAAATACCCTTGGTTCGATTATATATACATCTTCAAGATCTGTTTTTGTAACTTTCAATTTATTAACTCCATTCTTTCAATTTAACTTTCTTATATTTTAATATAATTATCACTCTTTGCAAAATGATTTGCAATATCAGATACATTATACATTAGAATTTATCAATTTTTCATTTGCATTTTTATATATCTCTTACTACAATAAATCAGAGTTGCACTCCATTGCATTTTTCGCACTAGTATCTGATTTTTCCATCAGCGACTTTTTTCAAATGCTCACCATAAGGAGATTTACCGTACTTCTTGGCTGACTCTAACAATTCTTCTTTCGATATCCAATTATTGCGATAAGCGATTTCTTCCAAAGCAGATATTTTAATACCTTGTCTCTTTTCAACCATTCTTACAAAATCCGCTGCGTCAACGAGACTATCCATCGTCCCGGTGTCAAGCCAGGCAAATCCTCTGCCCAGGAGCTTGACATCGAGTTCTCCCTTTTCAAGATAAACTCTGTTTAAATCAGTAATTTCAAGTTCGCCTCTTGCACTTGGCTTTAATTCCTTAGCATACTTGACAACGCGGTTGTCATAGAAGTATAAACCTGTAATTGCATAATTCGACTTGGGAATATTTGGTTTTTCTTCTACAGACAGAACCCTGCCATTATCATCAAATTCAACGACGCCGAACCTCTCCGGATCTTCAACATAATAGCCGAAAACCGTGGCACGTCCTTCATTCGAAATAGCCTCGTTCAAATTCTTTTTGAAGTTATTTCCATAGAAGATATTGTCGCCTAAAACCAGGGCGCAATTTGAATCCCCAATAAATTCCTCACCTATGATGAATGCTTGTGCAAGACCATCAGGGGATGGTTGCTCAGCATAAGAAAGCTTGATTCCAAATTGAGATCCATCTCCCAATAGTTTAATAAAATTGGGCAGGTCTACGGGTGTGGAAATAATAAGAATTTCCTTGATTCCTGCTAGCATCAAGGTTGAAAGTGGATAATAAATCATTGGTTTATCGTAGATAGGTAATAATTGTTTGCTCGTTACCATGGTAAGCGGGTAAAGTCGTGTTCCTGAACCTCCGGCCAAAATAATCCCTTTTGTATTTTCCATATAAAAATCGTCCCCCTTTAGAATATTATGCTTTCCTTAAAATTGATTTATCGCGATTAAAAATCTCATAAGCAGGTCATCCATCATTTTCTGTCTATACACTTTGGTTCGTAAAGCGTACTGTATTCTAGCCAAAAAGCTTCCGGGTCTGTGAATGAAAGAAGAAAGCAACTCCCGTTTCTCTTTGCTCAGTTCATTTCCGAAAATTCTAAGCAATTCAATTTCCTGTCCTCTTTTCATTTTATTTCGTCTGTTCTTATTAAAACGTGTAACTCTGGTTTTTATTTCAGAAATAATATTTGTGCTGATTCCCACTACATTGTTCGAGTGCTGCCTGTATAATATTCTAGCTTGGTCGTCATAAATCACTTGCCCAATACCTGAAATCACCTGATACATCCACCAATCGTGCATCAAAATAGCCTTTGGAAACTCCCTCATCAATAATAAAATCGCCGCTTTGTTTATAACGACTGAGCATCCTGTGACAATGTTTTCCACCAGGGAATTTTCAAAAGACGCTCCTTTGGGAGGCATTTCAGAGATTTTAATAAATCCCAAATTCTCATCTACGATTTTTAATCTGGAGCAATACATAGACGGAATATTATCTGGAATCTCTGATAGCATCTCAACAGCTCTCGTTATTTTGTCTTGTTCCCATACATCATCCTGGTCACAAAAAGCTGTAAATTCACAATCCTTATCGGCATTTTTGATCAAATCAAAAAAACTTTCGATAACGCCTATGTTTTCTCTGTAAATAATTCTCATTTTCGGCTTTCCTTCATATTCTTTAAGGATGCTCACCGTTTTGTCTGTTGATCCATCATCCCGAATAAGAATGTTAACATTCAAATAATTTTGATTGAGCAAGCTATCAAGTTGTTCCTCAAGATATCTATCGCCATTGTATGTTGACAATAAAATTTGAACTTTTTTCTCTTCTACCATTAAAAATGTTCCTTCTCAATTTATATATTATAAAAATAATTCAGCATGAATGATAACATATTATAGTGTAATATAAAAGCAAATAATATAGCAGTTGTTATGACTAGCAGCAATCAGTTAGGAAACAGCCATTAAACAGTTATTGGGGAATTGCCGAGGTTAAATAATTAAATTCGTGCCATCACTTCCTCCATTTTTTCATAAAAGACTTCATCAGTTAGCATGGTTTCAAAAACTTTGCGCGTGTCAAATCTCATCTTCAGCAATTCGTCAATCTTAGAATTAATCACTATGTCTACAATCGCCTCGATATTCTCCTCGGTAACATTTAATCCGATTCTATAATCTTCAACCAATTGTGTTGTATCACCTTGGATATTATTCAAAATAGGAAGTCCCGCCTGAAAATAATCGATAGACTTCATGGTGAGACCTACGCAGACCGTTTTTCTCATCATATTCAGACCAAAATGGCATTTATCAAAGATGCTTTGTTTCTCGTCTGGTTCATAGATTTTGCCACAATATTCCACCCTTGCGCCGCTTTCTTTTGCAGATTCGATAAACGAGTCCCTGTTTTCTCCGTCACCAATGATATGTAGCACTACCGGTTTTTTATTCGACAATCCTTTGATAAGTTTGTTGATCGTTAGAATATCTATTATATGATTTATTGAACCTAAATAACACAAATGGATTTCATCCAAATTTATTTGAGGATTAATTTTTATACCCTCATCTTTCCTTGCCATATGTATTGTCGAAGTTTGGACGCCTTGCAAGATATCACCAAGGACTTTATGGAAAAGATCGCATTCGGTGATAACATAATCAGCTACTCCCAAATTCTTGTTCCGCATATTTTTCCATATTTTAAAAGGAAATAACGACTTGACTTTACCAGCCACCATAGCCTCAGGCCACAAATCAATAATATCAAAGCAAAGTTTGACCTTCGGGTGCGAAAGCTTGTATTTAGAAGCAAACACCGCAAGGGAATTCGGCGGAAGGAGCACATAGATTAAATCCACTTCCATTGTTTCCAATAATTTAAATGCATTTCTAGCAAACAGATAATGCGAGGATAGCCGCGCTACAGATATGTTTTTATAGTAGGGTTTTGATTTAATAAAAATATAATCCTTTTTTTTGTCAGTGCGTCTAACCTTGTGGAAATGTCGGAAATCGGAAGCAATAACAGAAACATTATGATTTCTTGTTGTAAAATACTCATAAAGCAGTTCAACTCTATTTTCGTAGGGATCATTACAATTAACAATAACAACCTTCATATCTATGTCTGCTCCTTTTCGAAAAAGCATTCAGTTGTTATAATAGACTCTTTCAAATTCATCATTCTATATTCCTCTTTATAATCAGACATATCTTTCTCATATACCATGTTTCCAAAGGCTTTATTAATCAAATCAATATTGTGCCCAAGTGAACATAGTATCGGATTAAAGAATTTCGTCAACCTGATTTTCTTGTCGTGTGCTTTTGCAATCAAAGAGACCAATTCACTTGTTTTAACATAATCTTTATTCTGTGGAAAAAATATTCCTTGTTCCTCATTTTCGACCATAAGTCTTACGAATTCGCATAAATTGTCAATATATAGCATACTTCGTTCATTTTCTATGTCAGGAAATATTAGTAGCTTCTGTGCCATTTTTGACAATTTCGGATAGTTTCCCTTAGATCCCCCACCATAAACCATTGGTGGTCGAAGTACCAAAACCTTGAAATTGTCGTCCTGTAACTTAAATAAACCTTCTTCGGCTTGCAGCTTGCTATTGCCGTAAAAATCGGCAGGCTTGGGAACCGTGTCTTTATTTATCACTTTCTTGACGTTCACAGGTCCGCTATCGCCATATACAATCATGCTGCTCATAAATATAAATTGCCCTACCCCGTCATTCTTTGCTTTCAAAGCCGTTTCGACTGGGAGATCCCTATTTATCTTGTAATACAATTCTTGCAGTTTCGGATCCTTTGAAACATGTGCGAGACCTGCGACATGGAATACGGAATCATATTGTGCAAACGATTTTTCTTTCCATGAACCATCTCTCATATCGACGGTATCGACTGAATAATGTCCTGGGAATTGAGAACACCAAGCTTCAAACGAAGAACCTATATAGCTGTTTATTCCTGTTATTAGTATTTTTTTCATTGATGAAAAAAGCTCCTTGCTTCCTGGTATGTTAATCGTAATTACAAACAAAAAAACGCAACCAGTCATTAATGAAAGGTCGAATTATTTTGAAGATTCCTAATTATATCATATTTATCTGCATATTCTCAGTATTTTTCCAATTTCCTCATTTCCATACTATACAAATTCAAATTCAAACTCAATTATATGGGTTTGGCACATTTTCTACCGTGGTATATAAAGACATTATCACTTGGTCAGATAATATTTTGTTTAAGCTCACATTAATATTTTGTTAGGCCAAAAAAAATAGACGTAACCCAAATAATAAAGTATAATTATATTATTTAGCAAAATATAATCTTTATAAGGGCATAAGGTGAAACGATGTTTTCAATAGTAACTGTAAACTATAATGGAGAAAAGTTCCTTGACTTTTTCTTGGCAAGTCTGGTTAATCAAAAGTTTTCCGAATTTAAATTGTACTTTGTTGATAATGGATCAAAAGACAATTCCCTATCCACTGTAAATAAATATATTTCAAGTCTTGATATAGAAGTCCTAATATTAGATGAAAACAATGGTTTTGCCAAAGCGAACAATATAGGCATCGATCTGGCGATGAGAGATTCAAACGAATTTGTCATAACTCTGAATAACGATATTGAGCTCGCCGAATCATGCCTTTTAAATTTAAAAAATCGGCTGGAATCCCTAAAGGATACATACGATGTATTCCAAATGCTCATGCTGAATTATTACGAAAGAGATGTTATTGATACTGCAGGGCTGGGCTTCAAGGAGTACTACTGTACTTACCAGATAGGCTATAAAAAAAATATCAGTTTTCTGGATTCCTATAAATCCGATGTTCAAGGGGTATGCGCCGGTGCGGCAGTTTATTCGAAAAAATCACTAAATGCAATAAAAGAGTCAAGTGGGGACTATTTTGACTCCAGGTTTTTTGCATATTATGAGGATGTTGACTTGTCCCTTCGATTACTAAAAAAAGGCTTTAAATCATTTCTTATAAAAGATGCCATCGTCTATCACATCCATTCAGGAACGAGCTCAGAAGGTTCTCCGTTCAAAGCCTTTTATCTCACAAGAAATCTGCTTTTATACTTAAACAAAAATCTTACAAGAACAGAATTCAGGAAATACAGCATATATTACCTGGGAATTTTTTTGAAAACACAATTCAATTATTTGATACATTGCAAAATAAATCTCATTCGTTCATCCATTAAAGGTTATTTAGATTATAGGAAGCTAAGGATGAAAAAGAGGTAAAATATGTATGATGGATTGAATTACATATCAAATCGTAAAATTATAAAATTGCAAGCTTCTTTGCACAGCAAAAGGCTCATCTTGCATCTATCAATTATATAAAATCAAGGTTTCTAAATGACTCGACATTCGAGTTGTTCATTTGAGGCTAAATTTGATATGAATTTTATAAAATTCACTTTGAGCACTTAAGTTACGGACCAAATGGATATCAGAAAACACCTATCGTTTTAACATTTTAACTGTTTCAAAGAAATCTTTCCTTTTATTAACAAAGTAAAAAGAATAAAAACAAAAGTACAAAATAAATCCGATTACCGGGGTTGCAAACCAACCCAAGCAGATAAACACAAAAATCATTGCAAATTCGATGAGAATATCCCTGCTGACAGAAATCCCCATCTTACGTGTTATAAATATTTCTGAAACAGTACTTTTTAATGCCAGAATAATTACGATTGACAGAACTGTCAGATCAAGATTGTGCAGGATAACCGTGTTTATGACTGTAAGAATAGCACTGCCTAAAAGGCAAAACAGATTTAATTTTAAAAGATTTTTTTCTTCTCTAAGTGTATTAAAGTATGTGTTCACTAAAAGAGATGTCTTTCCTTCAAAAAGACACATTGGGAAAAGCAATGCCATGTACTTTAAACTTTCACTGTAGGCGGGAAGCCACTTAGATAAAATTGGTTTAATCGGGAAATATAATAATAGAATAAAGAGCATGACGGCGACTAAAATATTTCTTAAATTTATATATATGTTTGGAAGCTTTTTTGTATCAGAACGTCTTAGAACTGGATAGACCACAATGCCGACAGCATTGATAAAAAGCATCAGAAAATTAGAAATACTCAAGGTCAATGAAACTTTACCGAAAGTGGACACATCCCATGAGCCTTCAATTCCGAATTTGACAACTCCAACAATCAGCGAGCTTGCTATATTGGCAATCGTCAATTTCACTCCGACAGAAATACTGTTGACCGCTTCCCTGATACCGTTTGCAAATGAGCATGTTTTTTGGAAAACAATATCCCTGAAATAATACGCCACCAAGAATAAAGATGCCGTTCTTCCAACTATGTCCGCGCCAATCATTGGCGTGTAATTTCTGACACCACACCCCAAAAGCACGCTCAAAGTCAAAGCAAAGACTATTTTATCAACGATGGTTGCTATTGAATACTCCTTTATTCTATTCGTCGATTGCAAAATATAAAGAAAAAAGCCGCGGACGTTTGACAGAATCATTGCTATGATTGTGCCAATCATAATAACTGCCTTATCTTCACTTGGGGCAAAAAATAAAACCGCGACACCAAAACCCGTACCTAAAACAACTTGAAATAACACCATTAATTTGAATTGCGAACTGAAGAGTTTCTTGTCAAGATCTTCGTATTTAAATCCACCATATTTGAGGTAAATACCATCTACCCATCCAAAGTGAAAGAAACCTACGAAACCAACATAAAAAAGATAAAGTTGCCAGAAACCATATTGTTCCACTCCAAACAATTTTGGCACAATCAGCGTCATCAATGTTGAAATTACAAGTGAAAACAGATTTGAAATTATTGTATAAGAAAAGTTCCTTAAAAATGATTTTAATTTTATATTCATTTTTTTATCTTCTCTTTTTTATTTCTAAATAAGTGGTTTTTTACAGTTACCCTTATAATATTGTAAGCTACGAAATACATGCGATTGAAAAATGATGTCTTTATTGTCGCACAGGTTGCATAAATTATAGAATAATAGGCATGATGTTTTCTAACAACTGGAATTAAACTCTTGTAAAATGCTGTTCCGATATTTCCTTTTGATAGATGGTATGCGTCGCATGGAACTACATATGAAGGGATATTGTTTTCCCCAAATGTCAGACACAAATCCACAACATATAAATGCCAGTTATTGCAAGTCTGTTCATCAAAAAGATATTTCATAAACAGGGTTTTCTCTATTGCGACAAATGATTCATCCAGAGTTTGCACCTGTTTCGTGGAGGCAATCTGTTTTTCTCCTGCATAATCATTATCACTACCCTGTTTCATGTTGGAATACAGAAAGTTATCAGCACCCTTGCCTGCAAATCCTAAAATACAAGGATGTCTTTCTTTAAGATAATCAATGACCCTCGATATCGTTTCATTATTGTTAAGGGCAATGTCCTGATGTACGAAAATCAGGATATCTCCAGATGAATTATTAGCACCGGCATTTAATGCGGCGGCAGAAGATGAGTATTGATTCCTTGTATTATCTATAAAAATTCTCTCGATTTCAATATCCTGATTGTTTAAACTATATTCTAACATGTTCGTCAATACTTTTTTATCATTATAACAACAAATTACCGATACCTTTGAATTCATAAAATATTTCCTATCTGGTTCTTTTATTGGCTTTTAGTTTCATTAATGAAAATATCTATCATTTCACTGTGATATTGCACCCTCTGTAGGAGCCAATGTCACCGTTATAGTTGGGATCACACTAATCGTAGGCAATGGATCTATTGTGGGCTCACCCTCGGAATTCGAAGTAGAAGATGATGATGATGATGACGGTGATGAACTTGATACGGATTTTTCCTCTGTAGGAATCGGCTCATTATCTTCACCTATAATAGAAGTACTCTTTGAAATATTATTGCTGGTAGTCACGTTAAATGGAATTGTAGGAACTTTATCAAATGGCTGTGTCGCTCCATAGATAAATTTATATACTTCTGGAATCAATCGATTATAATCAACATTCATATACCATACACCAGTGCTATTTACTTTGAAATATCCATCAAGGGGCAATCGCATCTGTTGTATTTCATTTGCCATCTTAGGCATCACATCAAGCCCTAATGCTGTAATTTCCTTGGAAGTCATATTGGTGGCAATGTTTGATAATCCCTTTTGAATCATTTGAGCCTTGCTAATCGCACTTGCATTTTTAAATCCCAGAAAAAGTGCGGAAAGAACATCCCTTTGCCTTCTAGTACGTTCGTAATCACTGTCGATCTTGCGAATTCTACCAAACATAACAGCTTGCTTACCATTGAATTTTTGCGTTCCGGCATTTTTCAT
>Ga0209125_1003358_pt1 | contig 11089 bp, 5 predicted proteins | sample BarGraIncub1131A_FD_184503 | JGI IMG/M metagenome (GOLD analysis project Ga0209125, IMG submission 184503) | Arctic peat soil microbial communities from Barrow, Alaska - Barrow Graham LP Incubations 11-31A (SPAdes) (version 2) | ecosystem: Environmental > Terrestrial > Soil > Wetlands > Peat... | reverse complement strand
CGTGGAACTTCTAATCATATAACTGATCCTCCGTTGATAAATTATTCGTCTGCGCCTTCAAGATATCACACCTGTCAAATAATAGTACAGCATAAGCATTCTGACTAATTGTCAAAAGTATGCTAGATATACATCTCTGTATCTTTAAGATATGTTGCATATTCTACTACAAACAAATTAATTAAATAAGATGAAATTAAGAATTTACCTTAGGCTAAATACCATTATTTAGAGTCCATTTAACCGGGGGGTATGAGTTTGCCAACTTTTAATTTTTATATTTGATTAGGCGATACATTCTTACTTAGACTTGTTCCTAAAGATGCTAAGCAAACTCGGGAACTTACCCTTTGAGGCATTGCGAATCACCCGAGCAACTGGAGAATAAAGTCCTAGTCTATATTTAACACGCTGCTTAACTCTACTCGGCTTCGTCCAGGCTTGAACCTGGCTAATACCAATCGAGCGTTTTAGTCTACGCTTAGCACTCGTGTAGCCAACTAAGGTTTTGATTGATGGTTTTCGATAGCGAAATAGTTTCATATATTAACACTAAACCTCATTTTCACCGGGCCCAAGCAAATCAATCTCGAGCCCTTTGATTTTAGGCATCGAAGCTGTTCCTATTTGACCTTGCATACTCCCAATGATATTTGCAGTACTGCTAAATAATTTCTTTGCCTGAGTTTCACGTTTAGCCCAAATGCGCTCATATACGGCTTTTTCTTTGACTACATCAGTAATCATTTCTGTATATACTTCGACCATGGCTTCGATTTGCTGGACGAATTCATGGCTGGTAACAAATCCATATAACGCATCTGCGCTAGTGTCCCGATTATTTGCAATCGCTTTTTCACGGCCTACGTCTAGAAGCCCTTTACGAAGCAGAGTTGCTAATATAATTGCAAACTTTGGTTTACATATCCAAACTCCATCGTATAAGCCCATATCACCATCAATTTGCCTTGGCATTGATTCTGTAATGATTACTGGTATGTTGGCTTTTGAATTTCTAAGGTCAGTTTTTAGTTTTGAAATCCAACCATCAACCCAGTTTTTTGTACGTTTTAACTCCCACAATATAACACCACACTCAATACCGCTTTGGCTACGAACTCTCTGACTGATGTCTGCTCCATTAACGCCTTTTGCGATTGGCTCAATTAAATCATCACGAAATGCATTTGAAAATGATTCTTCTAGATCTAATTCTAATATTTCACCTTGTGTTTGTTGTGAGCCCTGATTGAGTTTTCGTTGCATTTCTTCAACTTGTTTACGCTGAGTTTCAATCTGCCTGTCCTTTTCGGCAAGCTTGAGACGTTGGGTTTCACCCGCTTCTTTTTGAGCTTCCTCGCGAATCTTTTGTTCTCCATCAGCAAGTTTTTTTTGCATTTCAAGCTCAGCATTTGCACTTATTTTACGCGCCTCTCGGAGTTCAGATACCATAGATGTGAGTTGGTCTCGTAGCTCTTTTGATTCTAATTTGTCGGCATCTGATTGTTCTTGCATCAGCTTTAGCTTGTTTTCAAGTTTTTGAGACGCTTGTTCTTGAGCCTCTAACTTAGCTTCTTTGACAAGTTCTTGAGATTTTTCGTTAGCTTCTTGTTTTATTTTCTCAATTTCAGCAAGATGTTTTTTGTGCTCTGCCTCAATGAAGGTCTTTTCGATATCTTTTGTTAGAGCTTCAGAAAGCTCGATTTCTTTGCCGCAGTGTGGACATTTAATCTCATTCATAACTTCTCCTATATCAAACTATTAATCTCATTTATGATCTCAACCATTTCTACTCGATTGACACCAAATGTATCAGTGTATTGGCTACATGCAGTAATCTGTTTGGCGCTCATATTAGGCCAGTGAGTTTCGAAGACTTTATGGGGTTTGCCACGCCTATCTTTTAGATTGTCGGTGTTGGCGATAATTTTTTTTGCATCGTCAAATTCAGTATATACAGCAGACTGCGTCAGAGATGGGTCGATATAGTTTTCTATCTCCCGTTTTCGTGTAGTGGCCGCCTTTTTACCGTTAGCTACTATATCTGCCACAAGCTTCTCATTATTAGTTTGCGAGTCAGATAGTGCCAGTCTATCGCTGTCAATAAACACAAAGAAAGGCAGGCCTATATTTTCTAAAGTAGTTTTTTGTACCCAGAAAGACACATTACTGCTACCACCGGCTACTACTATCTCAATTTTGTGATCACCTATATGATCATCAGCAATATCGCCAGAGGCTTTCAGAACCTTACTTGAGTGGGTGAGGAATAGATCATCATCCTTACCTTCAACTAATACAACAGCCTGCGCGCTACCAAACTTCTGCTTTGAATGAATTCCTAGTGACTCAGAGGCTTTCATTAAGCCGCTTTTATCCGACTCTACTCTAGTGTTCTTGGCTGTGTCGTCAAATTCTATAAATCTTATCGATTCATGAGGTAAACTCTCTACAAGTTGGGGTGAGTGGGAAGTGACTATGACCTGACGCGTGGGATCTACTGACAATTCAAGTAGAGACTCAATTATCATTTTTTGGTTGTTTGGGTGCTGGGATGTTTCTGGTTCTTCTATAGCATAAATTATGCTTCCAGAGCCCTGTTGACTTTTTCGTTCAGCTTCAGCTCTGAAGAAGTTGAGCAAGACTAATCTCCTAGTGCCACTACCACGCTTATTCAGTGAAACACCTCTGTCGTCATTAATTTTATAGTCAAATGACCAGGTTGGAGCCTTTTTAAGCTCAGGCTTTAAGCTAGTCGCTAGTGTGGCATCCATCTCTTTAAGTTTTTCAAGCGCTCGTGTGGCGACTTCGTCAACGCGTCCTTGTATTTTTAAGATAAGTGCCTGGATATCAGGCTGAAATTCTTTCTGTGCTTCTTTTACTGCCAACTGCATTGGGTCCTTAGCCTCTGCATCACCATCTGACGTTTGACGGTCTACTCTAAATAAAAAGAACTGAGGGAACAGCGCTTCGATATTTGTGTAGATGGCTTTCGCCTTAGTGTCGAATTCATCGATATTGAGTGCAACCTCTTTAATATCTAAGCTTGGGGATTGTGCCCAGATTGCTTTGCGCCACAAGTTATTCACGCGTTCATCTTCAGCTTTCGCACCTAGTTCTTTACCTCGCGCTTTTAGATCGGGTAGTTTTAGCTTAAGTAGGTCGGCGTATTTATCACTGGTAGGGTGTTGGCAGTAAATATTCTGCTCAGGTTTACCTACAGTAGAAGCGGTGCATGGGTATTTTATAACTACCTCAAAGTCGCCATCCTTATTTACCAAGTACTCATCCGGCAATGACGTAGTGGCACTTGTGTCAACACTCACTGTTTTTGGAAGTTCGGTAAAGACAGCTCCAAATGCCATTTCGCGCTCTTTAGCGTATATATTTAAGTCAGATAGTTCTGGCTTACTCTCGCCATAGAATATGTCCAAAGCCTCTAGCAGAGTTGATTTACCTGCGTCGTTTTTGCCAATTAGAGCCGTGATTCCGCTTGATACATCTATACGATGTTCACCATTGTAACCACGAAAATTTTTTAATATTACAGTTTTTAATATCATGCCTTACTTCCTTCGACTATGGCAATTTCTTCTGGGGTTAATTGATATATTTCGTAGACATATTTATTCAGATCTTCTTCGAGACCTTCAATCTCATCTTCGCCACTTATTATCTTTTGTACAAGCGGCTCGATTTTACTATCAGCGGATGTGCTTTTCGGTATCGGAACATTTTTCATGTACATGGTATTAAAACTCAGACGTCCACCGTTCCATGGGTCACCGAGCGAGGCAAATGTCATTCTTGCATACCAATCAAATAATTTACTATTCAAAATTCCAACTATATGAAGATCGTATGGTAAAAAGAACATCTTCATAGTGCCATATGTTTTGCTATTATCGACACAAGCTCTCATTTCAGTAGAGATTTCGCCATAGATTATTTTTCTCTGGTCGAAGAGCTTCGTGAAGCGTTCTTGTGGCTGTTGCATTTCGTACCACTTTTGGTTAGTGGCTCTATTTTCGAGTGATGTCTTAAAGCCGGATAGGTGTTTTTTTATCGCTGGGTAGTCTTCTATGTCTATTTTGTTCTGTGGTATGTATATAACATATAGATTTTTATAGCTGGCTCTCCATCTACGAATATCCTTACCCTTAAGCCAAGGTCTTATTAAATCTGAACTCGACGAATCACTTTGTATAAGCTGGTTTCTTGTTTCTTCACTTATTACGAACGCATCGTCCATGCCTGATTTGATGCCAGCAAATATTTTTCCATCAAAATAGTCCCATAGGGTTGGATGATCACTGGTGATTTTTTCAATTAAAGCTAATGTTTGACCGCCTTGTAATGTCCAACCTAGATCGCTAAGCTTATTTTGAGATAGGTTAACGCTCTCGCGCAAAAATAAATCATTAATATTGCTGATGTCTTTTTTGTTTCTTGCTTGAACAAAGGAAAAAGTCGATTCTCGTGGTACATTTTTTTTCAAGATTATTATGCTTGAATCGACGGCTGCTTTGAAGACAGGTAGCTCGCCAAACTTAACAATACTTATGAGCTGAGCGTTTTCCTTCAGGTATTTGCGAATTTTTTTGCCGTACCCCCTAATAAAGAATTTATCAGATGAGATAAACGAGAGCGTTCCATCATTTGATAAAAAATTCATACCTTGGCGGAAGAAATAAGTTAATAAATCTGCCCGTCCATCGTAAGTGTCTTTGTACGCAGTGGACAAATTGGCTTTATCTTCTATTAGCTCCTGACGTACATACGGAGGATTCCCAATAACAATATCAAAAGCATCAAGGCCAAACATCCATTCTGCGTCAAACCAATTAGTCTTGTTGTGACTAAATGGATCCCAGTCTGACAAGATATTATACAGGTCAGATGTTGCACCACTTGTGGCGATTCTACTACGGAGCATATCCATCTGAAGATTCTTGAACTCTACCTGTAGTCGCGAGCGTTCGTCTGCATTTGCGCCAAAGTAGTGGTTGCGAATACGTTTAAGCTGTTCGATATGGGACATGTCTTCAAATAGGTTCATCCCCTGAGATTTTACCTTTGTTTTGCTATCGGGTAGGCAGGCTAATGAATTGGCTGTTACAAATTTGAAGTCAAGGTTTGGTAGAGCATGTATTCCTCGGTTCACTTTAGTGTCATCAACTTCTTCTTCGATGACTAGCGTTAGAAAGCAACGTAGCTTTGATATTTCTGTTGCAATGGTTTGTATGTCGATACCAAAGATAGTTTCACGGATAACTCCATATTTTCGTAGCCAGTCGTAATTTTCGCTTTCGTATTTTTCTTTGATGTCGCGAAGTAATTCTGGGGAGGTGATTGATTTAAGCTGGTTTTGTAGCCATAGTTCAGCCTTTTCGTCAACTTGCTGAAGTACATAAACTACCTTTTGCAGAATACCTATAGGGAATGCGCCAGAACCGCAGGCTGGATCAAGTATGGTTAGGTTAGCGAGAGCCGATACGACTCTCTCTCTGTCGTTATCTGATAAGGGATTTTTTTCGTCATCTGACTGACCCCAGCTAATGAGTGCCTTGAGCTTATCCTTAGCGATGCCAGTTTTGTTCTTTAGAAATTCTAAAAGTGAACTGTCAACCATATAGTCGACAATCTCACGAGGTGTGTAGAAGCTGCCGGTACTTTTACGTGCCGATTCACCGGTCTCTGGGTTAATTTCAGCTAGTAGGTTTTCGAAAATACGACCGAGCATTTCTGGGTCGATAGAAAGCTCTACATCGTAACTGGTGTTTTCATCTACTGTGAAATTGTACTGCTCTAAAATAGTAAATAGCTCCGTAAACCAACTGTCGGGAATATGTGTTAGCCCAGGCGTGCCAGCGCCACTATATGAACTTTGGTTATAGTAATCGTTATATTGAGGGCTAAATAAGCCACCGTTCAAATACGGGACCGTCGAGAATGGAGCTTCTCTGAGGTTTTCGTGTCGCTGCTCTACACGTTTATTGAGGAGTTCAAAGAAAAGTGGCTCCAAAATGGAATGGTAGTAGTCGGCATTACTAGCTACGGCGTCGAGTGAGAGAAGCTCGTTCGGCACAATAGGAACGCCAGTCGTGCTTTTCTTCTCTTTGAGAAACCAGCTAAAGATAACACGGCCTATCAGGCGTACAGCGAATTCTTGATGCTCGATTGTTTGGCTTATAACGCCGTTTAATTTGAGTAGGCCGGGATATTTGTTAGCACCGCGCTCACCACCGATGAGTTTAGTAAATAGATCGGCGATCGATGCATAGAATTGTTTGTTTACTACCTCTACGGAGAAGCGTTCTTGAAGCTGTTTGATATCTTCGGCTTTACCTTTTTCGATGAGGTATTTATATGGGGTGACTGTCTTTGCGCCGACGCCAAGTAGGTATGAGTAGCGTCGCGGGTTGCTGTCTTTTTTAATGACTTTGCCATCTTTTATATCGAGCGTAGAGGTAAGCAACGACAATCGCCACTGATCTGCCCCGTCGTGAAAGGCGATTATGGCGTTGCGGATGCTGTGATCGCGCAAGACCTTAAACGCCGCTTGTGTAATAGCAATACGCTTATTTGTGTCAGTTTCTTCACATTCAGCTTCGAGCACGGTTACACCGACTTCTTTTGATATGCCGAGGTGGTTTACTTCTGTTAGTATGGATTTATCAGGTGCGCGTACCTGGCGCTCATCTTTTTGGTAGTCCGGCAAAAAGTCTTTTAAGAAGGCGTTAAAAAGCTCTTTATTGTAGGGTTCGTTTAGTATCACTTGCGTAGATCTTCCGTAAACATGATTATTTCAGACACGCCATCAATGGCTTCGGCTTTTTCCTTGATGACACTTAGATAGTGAGGAGTGAATTTTTGCTTTAATTCTTGGACCGATTCACCGAGGTTATTTTCATCTAATCGTATTTGAGCAATGTATTTGAGCTCACCATTAGATAAGTCGTCGAATTCTCGAATAGCATCGTAGAGGTCAGTAAGGTAGTTGCGCTCCGGTGAGTATAACTCTTTTAGGGCTTCGATTATCTTCAAAGCATCAGCGCGTCGTCCCTGAATCTTTGGTAGTGGGTGCGGAGCTGTAATACGCTTTCGCAGTATTTCAAACTTCTTGTCTAGCTCGGCATCGCCTTCATGCGACTTTTCATCGCTGTTAGCCTTGAAGCATGGCAGTACAAATTCTGGAGATACTATTTCTGCTTCAGCGTCATATTCACCGGCAAGTGCGAACAGGATTCCGTTTCCACGTCTGGCAAAAGATATAGATATATTCTCCTGACGGTCGCTACGAACGATACGCGTGCGTTCTGGTATGTTTTCCACCTCTTTTATAAGATTACGATCGTGCTTAATCGCATTGTAGATGTTGCGATATTCGTTGTCCCACGATCGTTCACTAGAAGCCTCATCAGCATCGTCGTAAGTGCTCTTGAAATAGCTCTTTAGGTCTTCGTCTGGCGTGAGTGTGCGGGTATCACTGCCAACGATATTGTTAATAAGCAGCATTTTTAGCGTACTTATGCCTTTAACGTTGGCGATACCTTCACCCACATCAGTAGGAAAGAAATTGTAGATGTAGATTTTATCAAACATCTTTTGGTTGATACGGTTTATGCGACCGATACGCTGGACAACACGGGTTGGGTTGTATGGAATATCGTAGTTGATAATAACGCCGGCGCGGTGAAGGTTGAAGCCTTCACTAAGAGCGTCAGTGGCCACGATAATGTCATAATCGTTACTCTGCTCACCATCATATGAGGCGTCAAAGTTTTCTGACACAACCTTTTTCAGCTCATTACTTGACGATCCAGTGTAGAGTAGTGTGCGCTCAAAACCATGCTCGCGTAGGTTTTTTGCTACGTATTCAGCGGTGTCGGCATAACCGGAGAATATGACGATCTTTCTTGTTGGATTCTCATTCAGTAAGTCTCTTAACTTTTGTTCGGTTCGCTCTTGTTTTGGATCATCACCGGTAATCCCATCGGAGAACCACTCTTCCTTTATTGCTTTCAATAGTTCTAGGTCTTTTTTTACTAACAAGGCGAAGGTGTCTTCGAATATCTCTTTTGGAATTGGGAGTGCGACTCTCTTGATAGCCTCGATATCAATTTCATCGCCGCTCTCAATCATGTCGTTGATATCATCAATGCTATCGAACTCTTCAAGTTCATCTGGGTCTATCAGACCTTCTTTTTTACGGATAGGAACATAGCCTTTATCCCACCACTTCAAGATAATTTCGTGTGAGCGAATCATATTATTAAGTGTCGACTGGAAAGCGTACTTTGAACTCTCAAAGCGCTGCACAAGCAACCTACGCATGAAAAATGCCAAGTTATCTTGAGCGGTTCTAAGATCTAAATCATCAAAGAATTTGCCATACTTCTCGATGAACGAGCTACGATCTTTAATGTAAGAAGCGGATTGATAACGTGTGCCAATGAAGCCGGCTTCTGTATCGGTAAGTTTTTCAAGAGTATTAATGTAAAGCTGGCGAATGTTACCGAGATCATATTCAACTAGTTCCGGACCTACAATTTCCGGGAATTCGATGTTTTGGTTTTTAAGATCATCAGCATACTCTTTAATCTCCTTCAGATCGATGCGCGAGCGACGAATAACGACAGGTTCAATCAGTAGACGTAATTCCTTGCTAAGTTTCTGTAGTTCGATTCTCACATCTTCTGATAGGTTTTTCTTTCCGATTTTTTCTAGCTTACGATATTTTACAATCAAATCATCGAAACGAAGTCCAAGATTATCAACTGAGTTGATGGTTGAACGGCTTGGAGTTTGGAATAGTTTGACCAATGCGAATAAATCTTGCGGTCGGTTATTATACGGTGTAGCGGTTAGAAGTAACACTTTGTTGTTAGCATTTGAACGGGTTAGCTGGTGAAGCCATTGGTAGTCATCTGTAAGTTCGTTACGATAGCGATGTGCTTCGTCTATTATAAATAGCTTGGGCTCGCTATCCCTAGCATAACGCTCATGAAGATGTCGTATCATACCGCCGCTCTCTACGAGAGCACCCGGTATCTTAAAACGAGTAGCATAATCTTGCCACTGTGACTTAAGATGTGGCGGCGTTATGATAATGGTCGGCATTTCTAGGTTATGAGCAATAGCCGAGGCGATTACAGATTTACCAAGACCAACAACGTCAGCTATGATCACCCCATTATTCTTACCTACACAATCTATGCCGGCTCTAATCGCATCTAACTGGTATTTAAAATTGCTATACCTACCACCAGTTATTGAACCCGGAGACTTTACGTCTTCATCTTCTAACTCGGCGTAAATTTCATGAAGCACGCGAATAAAAATTTTATATGGGTCCGGCGTAGAGTGAATCCATAGACGCTTCTGTATTTTATTAAGGAAGCTGTCATCCGAATCTGGAGGAGTGTCCTTGACTTGAATATCGATACAGTTGGAGTCATTCCATAAATTATCAAAGTGCTGAGAGTATTTATCAAAATTATCATTATCACGATGCGATTCGTTCAATTCGCCCTGACCTACTAAGCCACTGTAAGTGAAGTTGGAGGATCCCATAAATACATCGCCTCTATAGTCTCCACCTTGTGAAAACTCCGGCTTATTTGTGAGTATATAGGCTTTTGCATGATTGGCCTCGTTGGTCATTCGAATTTCCAATGAACCATCTCTAAGTTTATCTTCAAAAATCTTCTGCATATACTGATCTCTAGTCCCATCAAAAGCCTCCGATAACGCAGACTTATTGAATAACTGTATAAAACCTTCTGTGTACTCGTTTTGTTTTTGAGTTTGGCTAAGGCTTACGTATCGACGATTCTGAAATGCGTCTAGACTCACGTTCGGATCGTGTTTCATTGCAGCGCTCAAATCATCAACTGCATTTGGATCGATAGCCTTACCGACAAGGACACGTATTTTCTTATCCTTAAGTTCATCTGCCAGGGCAGAAAAACCCGAGAAATAAAAATAGGCCGTTAAGATATCGACTCGCTCTACATTAGGCAATGCATTTTTTAATGCTTCTTGTAAGGTTTTTTCTTTGTTATCGATAAGCCCCATTGAAACTCCAAGGTCAGGTTGTCGTTATTGTATACCCAAAATATCTTAAAAATGTTGGGTAATGTCCTGTCTAGTATACTACTTAAATAGTTAAATTGAACAGGTATAAACCTCGGTCAAGTATTCTATTACTGGACGTATTACGACATTGTCTAAGCAATGTAATTGATGGTGTGATTAATATAAGAAAGAGCCTGACGAATCAAGCTCTCCCAAAAGGCCTCCACCACAGGGCCTGGTTTTATTATATCTCTTTAATTTAAAATAAGGATGAAATTAAATTGCTTTTGAATTTTGTGCTTCGTAGAATTTCTTAGCAATATCTTCTTCAACTAATGACTTGTAATTATCAAATCGTACGAGTGTTACTCCTGCGCTTTGAAACATACGCTCAACCTCATTGTCACGTTCTTTTCGATTCGAATAATTATGTGTATAGTCGTCTAGCTCGACGGCATATACAGGTTTTAATGTTTGTCTGTCGCATAGAACATAATCGACCGATTTACCGTTTATATGTTTAAACGCGCCCTTCCAATTTTGACCTTTAATTTTTTCATCTAAAATCGCGGATAAGTGAGCTTGAGGAAAAATATAATACCTATCACCCGCCACTTTATCTAGCATACGAAAGAACTCACCTTCGGATTTTGTCATGTAATATTGCTTAGCTTGATATTTATATACTGCCTTTTTTATTTCAGTAGAACCGATATTATTTCTAAATAATTCAGTATAAATTGCGAAACCGACAGCACAAATTGCGATAAAGATATAAAAATAATTCATAAGCTTAATAATAGCACTTTTAGGCAGTCTCCATCAGTTAGCTGAGGTTTGATATATACTATCTGACACTCTCTCGTTGTCTGTCGTTGGATACTGTACGTAGGGACGTCTTACTTATCCTTTTTCGGATTGAGCATCTGTACTAGCCACACTTTGGATAGCGACAATGTAATTGGTTACCATAAAGTTCATAAGCCTTGTCATACTTTTAAGTTCCAAC